>OLQD01000107.1_pt1 | contig 74699 bp, 69 predicted proteins | sample 1672841 | NCBI WGS metagenome assembly OLQD01 (sample SAMEA3136729, study PRJEB25190) | human gut metagenome | biome: human gut; feature: human-associated habitat; material: faeces | place: Austria | collected 2013 | reverse complement strand
AAAGCACGTCACTAGTAATGGGGAACGGAAAGCGTCATAATGACGGAGAACGAAAAGCGTCATTCTGAGCGCCAGCAAAGAATCTGTCACCGTGGTGGGGAAAACCGTAAAATCTCATCAAAGTGACAGATTTATCACGCAGGGGCATGCAACCATCATCCATAAAGCAGAATTCATTATTTGCACAATTTGACATGCTGCATTATCTATGTGTTTTACTTAATGCCGGATATGGGATGTAATGCTATAGACTTTAGTTCAAGGATTAATGAGGAAATAAAGTAAAAAAATAAGAAAATATTTATAGGGGTATATAAAACGTGAATGCGGTACGCAGCATGGTTTGCCGAAATGTGATGCATTATGAAAGGATTAGAAAGTATGTGCCTATTGATTATAAAAAGTAATACAGCTATGCGGAATTGATATGTGCATTTTGTGGTGGGGTGTCGTATAATCGAAACGATTATGTATCGGAATCATACTATTCGTTTTTGATCCGGATGGGGGAGAGTTGAGTCTGATATACAATCCTGCTGCGGCATGGAAAGAATACTTATCATCCACGGGAGTATGATGGTGAGATTGTTTTTGCCGGCAGAACCGCTTTTTGTAATCGGAGTAATGGCAGAAAACGGCAGATATCCCTGAAGTGACTGGGGCAGGGATGATGGGGGAGCTTTAATAATGGATATGTTTTATTGGGATATCCGGGGCAAGTCACGAAGTAGATGTGACATCTGTGTCCGGAACATACGCAGGAATTTAAGAGCGCTCTGTGCGGCTGCTTAGGCGGCTGTTTTCGAGGGCGTTTTTTGTATGCCTGAAAAGCCGGCGTGAAGAGGGATTCGAGGAGAGAAATTTCGAACCGGAGCGGTACCGGCGTGAAGAGGCATGATGAAAAATGGAGGCGGTCATGAAGAAGGTTACGGACTTTTAGGGAAATATCCTGCCCGAGTGGAGTTTCCCGTATTTTTACAGGAATGCAGGATTTGACGAGGTTGTTTTTCAGAGGCAGGCATAAAACGGTGGCTGTAAGATAGAGGGCTCCGTAGATGATTGGCTTTGAAGAAGAAAACAAATTGGTTATAAGTCAATTTATAAATAGCAGAAAAACCGCATGAATACTGGATATTTTGTATTTGCAAAATTTATGGTTGAAAAAAATTTAAGGCATGGGGTAAAATAATTTTCGTGTTTGCTGCGGGAGCATGATTTCCTGATGCACAAAACAGGGCAGAGGATAAAGAGACAGCCCAATGCAGCGGCTTCAGGGAAAACATGCGCAGGCAGTTTCTCCGGCAGAAAATATCGATTAAAAAAACAGAGATGAAAACGGTCAGCGTTTTGTACATCGGAGAAAACATTTTTGCAATAGAGAAAGGATGGGGTTAAAGTTATGAATCAAGTACACAAGGTCATATGGAGCAGGGTGAAGAATTGCTACATAGTCGTTTCGGAAATTACGAAGAGGGTCGGCAGAGATAATAAAGCCTCTGTGACGGAAATCCGTCCGCTTCGCGCGCTTTTGTGCGCCATGGTGATTGCCGGCTGTATGCTTCCTGCTGATGCGGATGCGGCAAGCGGGATAGTCTGGGGGACGGGCGCGTCCGCTCCGGGACAAGATAGTGTTGCCGTAGGAACAAACGCAAAAGCAAAGAAATCTCATGCGGTTGCCCAAGGTACAGAGGCAAAAGCGGACGGTGTTTATGCGCTGGCATTCGGGTATAAAGTACAAACATTGGCAAACTATGCCATCGCTATGGGACATCAGGCAAAAGCAGGGGCCAATGCGATCGGCGGTGTGGCGATTGGCTCCAGTTCCGTAGTCGAGGGAGAACACGGGGTAGCGCTTGGAGATCAGGCGGAATCGAAGAATAAGCAGACGATTGCGGTAGGTTTGAAATCCGTTTCGTCGGGTGAACAGAGCATTTCTATCGGACACCAGGCAAAAGCGATAGGGAACAACAGTATCGCGGAAGGCGTAGGCGCCAAAGGCTATGCCAAAGACGGTGTGGCTATCGGCAACAATGCGGAATCGGGAACGGCAGACAATAAGGATCCCCGTATACCGACCATTCCGTCCAATAATGGGGTAGCTGTGGGCAATTCGGCCAAAGCCAGCGGCGGTTCTTCCGTTTCTGTAGGGAATGACAGTATCGGCAACGGACCGTCTTCTGTCGCTATCGGCAATGCGGCAACGGCTAATGATGTAAGGACTACAGCCATCGGCAACAATGCCCATGCGGAAGGTGCCGGTTCACTGTCCATCGGGCGTGAGGCCAGCGCGTTGACCTTGGAAAATGCGACAAGCACAAATCCGCTTGTGACCGGGACTGATGAGCAGCTGGATAGAAAAGGCGTTATGGCCATTGGTGATGATGCCAAGGCAAGCGGTAATAATTCCATCGCTCTCGGTACTTCCGCCAAAGCCGGCGATTTGGAGAAAACCCGAAATGCAGATTCTGTTACTCTGACCGGCAGCGCGAAACGGATTACCAAGCTGACGACGAAGCGGTCCGTCAATAACGCGGTTGCTATCGGTACGGAATCCAGCGTACAGTCTGATGAAGACATTGCTGTCGGCTACAGGGCAACAACCGTAGCTTCCAAATACCACCAGCTGCCCGGTTCCGGACAGGTGGCAATCGGCAGCAACAGCAATACTTACGGAAGCAGGGGCGATGTGGCAATCGGTTCCGGCGCAGAGACGAATATAAGGGTCAAAAACGTGGATCATACCAATGGTCCGACGGAAAAGCGTGATGCACAGAGCGTGGCTATCGGCAGCGTGGCAAAGGCTTACGGATCGCAGGCGGTGGCTGTTGGCGCAGACACAAGGGCGATCGGAAACTCTTCCGTGGCGATCGGTACGGATGATATCGAGCTGGATCGTGCAAAACTGCAATCCCTTCTGCCGGGACTGGCGAATAATGAAAATCTGAATAATAAGGCGCCCAGTGATGCGACGCTTGGTTCGGCTGCTTTGCATGATAAGCCCTATTATGTCAAGACTGCTTCCATCGGAACGGCATCCGTGGCACTCGGCGCGATGAGCCAGGCCGCCGGTGACGCTTCTATGGCCATGGGGCTCAATGCTTTGGCGGAAGGCGATGCCAGCACGGCAATCGGGCCTTTGGCACGCAGCAAGGGGAAAAAATCCATTGCCATGGGTGTTAATGCCAATTCCCAAGTAGATGGCGGCGTAGCACTCGGCGCTGACAGTGTTTCCAACCGTCAGCAGACATCCAATGCTTACATTCCTTCCGGTGCCGACACGGCACAGGTAAATGCCATTAAGGCGACAAAAGGAACGACAGGCGCCGTCAGTGTCGGCTCGGATACGGTAAAACGCCAGATCATCAATGTGGCGGCTGGCACGAATGATTCCGATGCCGTCAATGTGGCCCAACTGAAAGCGGTAACATCTAATGCTTCCTGGACAGCACAGGAGAATGGCAATGATGTGAATGCAGTGAAGAATGGCAGTAAAGTCAACTTTGCCGATGGAACAAATACAACGGCTTCCGTGACAAAAGATGCGTCCGGAAAGGTAACGGCCGTAAAATACAACTTGAAAAAAGATGTCAACTTGGGAACGGACGGCAGCCTGACCATCAACGGAAATACCTATATCAATAAAGACGGCATCAATGCGGGGAACAAGCAGATCACCCATGTAGCCAGCGGCGGCAATGTAACGACGAATGCAGCCAATATCGGCGATATCAACCGTATTGTGACGGCGAAAGACAAGTATGTGACAGGCGGTACCGCAACTTACCAGACAAACGGCGACGGTACGGCAACCTTGACTGGTACGAATGGTCTCACCGCCAATGTGACAGGACTCAAAAACAACTATGTCACAAGCGGCAGCGTTTCCAATGACGGCAAGACCCTGACACTGGAACGGAATGATACGGGCAAAGTCAATGTAGACCTGAGCAAAATATTCACCGAGGTGGCAAAGGAAGATTACCATCTGGTAGCAAATCCGGAAGCAGGAAGCCAGGGTAAGTACAAAGCGGACAGCAGCGGAAATATGGTGCTGACCGTAGCGAACGAAAAAGGCGAAAAGAAACAGGTTACCTTGACAGACATCGCATCCAAAGCGCAGCAGAATACGAATACAACAAATATTACGAACATTAACAATACCATTGCCAAAGGCCTGAACTTTAAGGGTGATGACGCAACAGTTATCAATAAGAAACTGGGCGAGCAGCTGGATATCAAAGGCGGCGCTGATGCATCAAAACTGTCAGACGGGAATATCGGTGTCGTATCCGGAAACGGTGCGCTGAATGTAAAACTGGCGAAAGATGTGACCGGCCTGAACAGTGTGACGGCAGGAACCGCCAGAATGGGTGTCGATTCGGCAGATCACAAGAGCTATGTAACCGGTCTGGACAACAGGGACTGGGACGTGCAGAATCCGGTGGTCGTGAACGGCAGAGCGGCGACAGAAGATCAGTTGAAGAAAGTATCTGATGCCATTTCCATTTCCAATGCGTCAAAGACAGACTATCGCTTGGTTAAAAATCCTGACGCGGCAGACGGGAATTATTCCGTAGCCAACGGCAAAGTGGATCTGAAAGTGGAAGACAAGGCGCATCCGACGACACCGGCAAGCACGGTCACAATCAATAATATTGCCAGCGCGTCGGACGTGGAAAAACTGAAAGCAGGCTTCAAGGTAAAGGCAGGAACCAATGAGGGCGCGATCAAGGCGGGAGACACCCTTGAATTCGCGGCAAAAGACAATGCAGGTGTGGAATACGATCCGGCCGCAAGGAAGCTGACTGTATCCGTAAGCAAAGATCCGACCTTCAACAGCGTGACTGTAGGTGACGTAAAGATCAACAACACCGGCATCAACGCAGGGAACAAGCAGATCACCAATGTAGCCAGCGGCGGAGATGTAACGACCAATGCAGCCAATATCGGCGATATCAACCGTATTGTGACGGCGAAAGACAAGTATGTGACAGGCGGTACCGCAACTTACCAGACAAACGGCGACGGTACGGCAACCTTGACTGGTACGAATGGTCTCACCGCCAATGTGACAGGACTCAAAAACAACTATGTCACAAGCGGCAGCGTTTCCAATGACGGCAAGACCCTGACACTGGAACGGAATGATACGGGCAAAGTCAATGTAGACCTGAGCAAAATATTCACCGAGGTGGCAAAGGAAGATTATCATCTGGTAGCAAATCCGGAAGCAGGAAGCCAAGGCAAGTACAAAGCGGACAGCAACGGAAATATGGTGCTGACCGTAGCGAACGAAAAAGGCGATAAGAAACAGGTTACCTTGACAGATATCGCATCCAAAGCGCAGCAGAATACGAATACAACAAATATTACAAACATTAACAATACCATTGCCAAAGGCCTGAACTTCGGCGGAGACTCGGGCGCAGATATTAACAAAAAGCTGGGAGAAAAGCTGGAAATCAAGGGCGGTGCCTCGGCAGACCTGACAGATGGAAATATCGGCGTTGTATCTGATGGAACGAAGCTCAATGTGAAGCTGAAGAAAGATGTGGATCTTGGGCCGAATGGCAGCCTGACCATTAACGGAAAGACCTATGTCAACAAAGACGGTCTCAACGCGAACAGCCAGAAGATTACCAACGTGGCTGACGGCACGGCAAACAGTGATGCAGTCAACCTGGGTCAGCTGAATGCGGCCATTGGCGGTACGGCAAAAGCAACGACCGTTAAAGCGAAGGACGCCAATGTAATCGTTACGGAAGGAACCAATCCCGCCGGTGGTAAAGAATATACCGTCGGACTGGGTGATAAAGTAACCCTCGGCACGGCTGACAAGAAAATCGTCATAGACGGAACCAGCGGAAAGATTACGGCGGGCAGCAAGGTCACCATCGACGGAACGACAGGGGACATCCAGGCGGGCACAGTCAAAGTGACAGGCGCCGGCACAGTGAATGAACTGACCAACCGCACATGGGATATTGACAACCCGACAGTCGTGCACGGACAGGCAGCCACGGAAGACCAGCTGAAAACAGTCAGCGACGGCGTGAAGACCAATAAGACAAATATTACAAACATCAACAACACCATTGCCAAAGGCCTGAACTTCGGCGGAGACTCGGGCGCAGATATTAACAAAAAGCTGGGAGAAAAGCTGGAAATCAAGGGCGGTGCCTCGGCAGACCTGACAGATGGAAATATCGGCGTTGTATCTGATGGAACGAAGCTCAATGTGAAGCTGAAGAAAGATGTTAACCTGGGACCGGACGGCAGCCTGACCATTAACGGAAAGACCTATGTCAATAAAGACGGTCTCAACGCGAACAACCAGAAAATCACCAATGTAGCGACCGGTACGGCCGGGACAGATGCCGTCAATGTGGATCAGCTGAATGCGGCCATCGCCGGTACGGCAAAAGCAACGACCGTTAAAGCGAAGGACGCCAATGTAACCGTTACAGAAGGAACCAATCCCGCCGGTGGTAAAGAATATACCGTCGGACTGGGTGATAAAGTAACCCTCGGCACGGCTGACAAGAAAATCGTCATAGACGGAACCAGCGGAAAGATTACGGCGGGCAGCAAGGTCACCATCGACGGAACGACAGGGGACATCCAGGCGGGCACAGTCAAAGTGACAGGCGCCGGCACAGTGAATGAACTGACCAACCGCACATGGGATATTGACAACCCGACAGTCGTACATGGACAGGCGGCAACAGAAGACCAGCTGAAAACAGTCAGTGACGGCGTGAAGACCAATAAGACAAATATTACAAACATCAATAACACCATTGGCAAAGGCTTGAACTTCGGCGGAGACTCCGGCGCAGATATTAACAAAAAGCTGGGAGAAAAACTGGAAATCAAGGGCGGCGCCTCGGCAGACCTGACAGATGACAATATCGGCGTTGTATCTGATGGAACGAAGCTCAACGTGAAGCTGAAGAAAGATGTTAACCTGGGACCGGACGGCAGCCTGACCATTAACGGAAAGACCTATGTCAACAAAGACGGTCTCAATGCGAACGGCCAGAAGATTACCAACGTGGCTGACGGCACAGTGAACAGTGACGCAGTCAACTTCGGCCAGCTGAAAGATGCTGTCGCGGCGGGAAAGACGATCCTGAAAGACGGTAAGAATACCACCGTCGAAGGCGAAGGCACCGTTGCCAATCCGTATAAAGTCAATGTAAATGATGACCTGGTGCTCGGCAAGAAAGGTGCTGACGGCAAAGACGGCTCCATCGGAGTCAACGGCAAAGACGGTTCTTCCGTAGTGATCCATGGCAAAGACGGAATCAGCATCAAGGGGAAAGACGGCAAAGATGGAGTTACCCTCAAGGCGAAAGACGGAGCCAATGGGACGGAAGGGCAGATCGGCCTGACCGGACCTGCCGGGAAAGACGGAAAATCCACCCATGCGGATATAGGCGTCAACGCAGGACCTGCGAGCCTGGATCCGGCCAAGAACCTGTCGGCTACCGAAATGACCCGTCTCTACTATGTGGATGAAAAAGGCGACCATCAGGTGGCAACGATGGATGACGGCATGAAATTTGCCGGAAATACCGGACTGGCAATAAAGAAACTGAACAGCACCATGACCATCAGGGGAACCGGAACAAAGGCAGATACGGAATACGACCCGTCAAACATCAAAACGATGGTGGATGCTGACGGAAATATGATTGTCGGCCTGGATAAGAACCTGAAGGCGGACAGTGTTGGAATTAACGGCAAAGACGGCAGAGACGGAGCTACCATTAAAGGCGGCGACGGAAAACCGGGCGTTGACGGCACCAATATCACCCGTCTCATCATTGAAGAAAAGAACGGCAAGCAGCATGACATTGCCACCTTGGATGACGGCATGAAGTACGGCGGTGATACAGGGGCGGTCATCAAAAAGAAACTGAACGGCCAGGTGAATGTAATCGGCGGCATTTCAGATGAAAGCAAACTGACCACAGATGACAACATCGGTGTGGTATCTGACGGCAGCAACAACCTGAAAGCACGTCTTGCCAAGGATCTGAAAGGCTTAAACAGTGTAACAGCCGGCAATGTGGTGATGGATACGACTGGATTCTATGTTAAGCAAACGACACGTGCTCCGGCCGGAACCGGAACGGTTTCTCTTACTGCAGATGGGCTGAATAACGGCGGAAATAAGATTGCCAATATAGCGGCAGGCGAGGCGGATACCGATGCCGTCAATGTCAGCCAGCTGAAAAATCAGGGATCGGAGATCGTTAACAAGGGCTTCGGCATAAAAGCGGAAGACGGAAATGAAGTAAAGAAGAAGCTTGGCGAAACTGTGGACGTCGTAGACGACGGTAAGAATATTTCGACCAGAGTCGAAGGCGGCAGAGTCAGAGTGGGGCTTAAGGATGATATTTTACTGAATAGTGTCACCACAGGCCGTACAAGAATGGATACCAACGGGCTTACCGTTCAGGACGGTTCCGGAAACACGGCAGTGACAGTCGACAAGGACGGGCTGAAGATCAAGGACGGCCCCAGCGTTACCAAGTCGGGAATTGATGCAGGCGGCAAGAAGATCACCAATGTAGCGGCAGGCGAGGCGGATACCGATGCCGTCAATGTCAGCCAGCTGAAAAAAGCGGCAGCCGGTGCCACCACGAAAGTGGCGGACGGCAAAAATACGACGGTGACTTCTGAAACGAATGCCGACGGATCCAAAACGTACCATGTCAACCTGAATGATGACATTACGCTGGGAACCGATCCTTCCAAGCAGATCAGCATTAAAGGTACCGAAGGTACGATCAAGGCCGGACAGGTGACTGTCAACGGTACGGCCGGCACAGTGAACGGACTGACCAATAAGACCTGGGATCCGAACAATATCACCAGCGGACAGGCGGCGACGGAAGACCAGCTGAAGGTTGTATCCGGCCAGGCAGGCAAGCATTCTTCCGTAACGGCGGGCAGCAATATTTCCGTGACAACGGGAACAAATGCAAACGGCGGTACGGACTACAAAGTGTCTGTAGTCGATACACCGACCTTCAAGACCGTGACTACAGGAAATACGGTGATGAGTAATAGTGGCCTGACGATCAAGAATGGCCCGAGCATCACGCAGACCGGCGTTGACGCAGGCGGCAAACGGATTACCAATGTGGCAGCAGGCAAGGCAGATACGGATGCTGTTAATGTAGGACAGCTGAAACAGATCGGCGGAGCCATCAACAAAGTTGATAACCGTATCAACAGAGTCGGCGCAGGAGCGGCGGCATTGGCAGCACTCCATCCGCTGGACTTCGATCCCGATGACAAGTGGGACTTCACTTTGGGCTACGGCAACTATAAAGATGCCCATTCTCTGGCACTCGGTGCCTTCTATCGGCCGAATGAAGATACGATGATCAGTGTAGGCGGTTCCATCGGCGGCGGAGAAAATATGGTGAATGCAGGTCTTTCCATGAAGCTGGGACAGGGCAACCATGTGTCCACGTCCAAAGTGGCGATGGCTAAGGAAATCAAGGATCTCCGCGCTGAACTGGAAAATGTGAAGGGGGCGCTGCTGAAGGTTGCGGACGGAAGACCGCTGGATTCCATGGATATGGACAAGATGCAGCTCTTCCCCGATGTGCCTGAAAATCATTGGGCCTATGACTATGTGGCGACTCTGGCAGGAAACGGTGTCATCGTGGGCTACCCGGACGGACAGTTCGGTGGAGACCGCATGATGACCAGGTATGAAATGGCCGCGTTGATCTACAGGGCCATGCAGAATGGTGCGGCTGCCGATGACCGGATGGCCAGAGCATTGAAAGAATTCGAACCGGAACTGGAACGCATCAGAGTAGATACTATCAGCAAGCATAAGGATGGTACACCTGATATCCAGCGTGTACGCGTCATCAAAGGCCGCGGTTAATCGGAGCAAGAGGCTTTCAGATGAAGAAATCATGGTTTGCTGTGATAGGAATGATATTGATATTGCTGCTGCCGGGCACGATGGCTGCGGCAGCGGATAATATCACCGTAGCCGGCCAGTTTGAAGGAGCCTATGCGGACAATGTATATCGTTTTGTTACTGCCGATGGACAAGAAATCCCTGCCATGATGGAGCATGCGGGAAAGATAATGAGTTATACGCCTTTTCAGGCGACAGGGTATGTGGCTTATAATCAAGCCGGGCAGCCTGTACTTATTATCCGGAACGTGTCTTATCAGGAGCGGGCTCCTAATCAGCGTGCGGTCAGCTACAGAAAAGATATTGGGAATCCGCAGCCGTCACAGATGCCAATAGGATCACGGACATCTCGGGATGCAGGGTATTTCATGGGACCGGTGAAAAGCGATCTTGACAACTGGTATCAGGTCAATCCGGGAGATTTGAAATTAGAGGATCTGGGTGCTTATCAGGTAGCATGGAATTTGTCCGGGCTTCCTGTAGGGACAAGGATCTGCACTGTGGGCAGCATCCTGTCCAGCGCCGGCGGCGGGCTTATGAATTTCCGTACCGCCCGGGGGAATAAAATTCTTATCAATCTCAATGGTGCAGTTGTTCCTATGGGACAGCGGGTAACCGTTTTGGGGATTATTTCCACTCCGTCAGTGCTGACAATCCAGTTCGTAAACAGCGTAGGATCCTGATTGGATAAGACCATCTTTCTAAATCAGGAAGAAGATAAAAGACTTTCTTCTATAAGCATATGCTTTCAGGAGAGAGTCTTTTACCCATTATGGAAAGCGGGAGTCTCATATTTTAACCCGAAATCGGCTTTGTCCTGCTTTTGGACGGCAATACTGCCGGTATAAGGAATGAAGTTGTCTTTCTGAAAAAGGGTATTTTGTTTCTCATTGTCCATAGCAATGTGAGAACCGTGAGCATACGGATGATCCGCTTTTTGCATATTTTCTCCAAAAGGGTTCCATTATGACGGATATCTTAGTCAAATATACATGAAGGAAGGTGCATGGAGCCGACGGGCATTGAAAGGGAACCGGAGTGCAGAAAATCTCCGGTGAAATACTTTAATAAAAGTGCGTTTGGTATACTAATATAATTATAATAAATAACTTTATTAAATAACTTTATAAATGTATAATATGATGAAAGAGATATAAATTATTTAGTTCTTTAGAGAGCGGATATCTTTTTATTCAAAAGGAGGAAGTTATGAATCAGATTTACAAAGTCATCTGGAGCCGGGTGAAACACTGCTATGTGGTAGTTTCGGAAATCGCCGGCCGCTGTGGGAAAAATGGGGGAACAGCTTCTGAAAAGAAGAGCATGCCCGTCCGCGCGTTTCTGTGCGCCCTTGCCGTCACGGGATGCCTGCTGCCGGGCATGGCGGGCGCCTCGTTTCATGGCGGGATCGGTGCTACAACGGCTACAGCGAACAGCATCGCTGTCGGGGATGATGCCAAGACAACAGAGGAATATACGATCGCTCTCGGCAGCCGATCCAGGGCAATAAATATCTATGCCATAGCCATGGGCGATCAGGCACAAGCTACCGGGCAGGGGGCGACTGCCATAGGATCCCTGTCTAAATCGACAGCCGAACATTCTCTTGCCGTCGGCGACCAGGCGCAGGCTGCGGCGGTGAACAGCTCCGCGGTATCTGCCGCACCGGCCGCTACACCGGTGATCTGGCGGGTGATACCTTTGGACGCATCGCCTACAGAAACAGCCGCTTCTGTGGCCTTCCATGTGGAAGACGTATCTGTGGATGTCGCCTTGGTGGACGGATCATAACCCGCAACTCCCTTATCCACGGATGCCACGGAACCGCTGCCGATGGCTACGCCGCCCGCTTTCTGCACGTTTGCGTTATGTCCGATGGACACGGCATTCTCTACACTTGTCGTAATTACACTGTTCCCGGAACCGAGGATAACACTGCCGTTTGCCCCGGCAAGCTTGCGCTTATTGCCCAGCACGAGGGCGTCATCCGTATTCTTTATTTCATTTTCAGAACCAATGACAGATACGTGATTGACATTAGTAGCGGCATTCTTGAAACCAGTAATAGAGTTATAGGTACTTGGCCTACGGCTGGTACCGGTCACGGTGTTGTTAACGCCAATCATAGCCGTGCGTAATGTATAGTCCGCTCTGTTGCCACCACCAAAAGCCATAGTAGAGCCACCTCCGTTGGACTCTTTAATAACACGGCGTAAATTTTGAGCCAATGCTTCAGGAGAATTACCGCCACTAGTCGGAGCAGAGTAAATATCTTCTACAGAGTTTGTAATTTCATTACCGGCACCATAAATTAAAGAACCATTGGAATTAAATGTACGGTTAGCAACACCAACGATACTATTAGCGATACCAGAATAATTACTAGATGCTGTTTTAGATTCGATGGAGTTCAAGGAACCGGTGATCGTAGCACCAAAATTTTGAGCTGAATTAGGACGGAACCCACCGCCATCATAAGCGCCGGTAATAGCGGAATAAGCGCCATTAACAACACCAAAGGCGGCGTTATTCCAGCTGTTAGTTCCAACTGTTGTCGCATTAACAACTACATTATTACTACGCATATTAGCTATATCACTAGTATCAACAGTGGTATCATAAAGTTTACCTTTAAAATTATGAGTACCAACCATAACACTGCCGGAACGCGCATAAGCATTTTGCCCGATAGCTACACCGGTAACTACTTTATCAGGATTAGCAGGAATAAATGGTGACTGCAACCCAAGAAATCCAGATCCCGTAAATGTAGTTTGTCCGAAGTTGAAATTTTTTTCTTGTACACCGGCCATGTTTTCTGAAAATGCATTCTGTCCAATGGCAATACCGCCGCCCTGATTGACATAATTATTGATATGAGCATTATTGCCTACAGCAATATCACCGCGTGAAGGACGTACCGTACCGTTGGAGTAGTCAATATGAGCATCTTTGCCAACAGCTACATTTTCTGCTTCCGGCGCACTGCTGCCTGTACCATATGCCACCCCGTTCCCAGAACCTGTCGCCGTATCCGCCGCATCAGCCGCATAACCGCCCATGAGGACTCCCATCCCCACAGCTGCCGCCAGAGCGGCTTTCACCGCTTTTCCCGAAGCGCTTTTCGTGTGGCTCCTTGCCACTTCAGAAGTGACTACATAGGCATGTTTTGCCTTACTCCATACAATCTTGTAAATTTTATTCATGCTACACTCTCCCTTGTTGCAGCTAACCAAAAACAGACGACACTTAGGTCATCTTAAGCTATCGTTTTATTATAGCACGTTTATTACAAACAACGAAGTAAAAAATGAAAATCGACTCTCGTTTTTCAGAAGCCGGCAAAATACCGGCAGAGAAGGGACTTTCATTCTAACCTTTCACATCACTTCCTCATCACGGCAGCAGATTCTTCACGTTCGTTCAAGATGACGCTTTACCGTCCGTCATCACTCAGAACGGGGGCAGAAAAAGAATCTTCATTCTATTCTTTTGCGTCATTTTCCCAAGCCAGTATCCTCTGTCCGGCTTCGCCGGCCACCTCCTTATAAACAAGGAGGCTTACCCAATCCCTATTCTTCCCGTTAGAATCCCTTTCCTTAACACTGTAGCAAATCCTTTGTTGGCGCTTTGAGTGACGCCTTACCGATTCCCTCACCACGGCAGCAGATCCTTCGCTACCGCTCAGGATGACGCCTTAACGTCTTATACAAGGATCATGGAGTCGGTCGTCAGAAGGAGCTGTGGCGCACGCAGTGCGATTGAGGATACTCGCTTGTCGTAATGATTTAAATCGTAAAAGAATATTTAGCTCACAGCTGACAGCTCACAGCTGATAGCTTTTATCTTCTTACCGTTTCCCTCACTATGACACCTTTTTTGCCAATTCAGCGCCGCCTATTTCCATGACCTAGGCAGCCGGCAAAGCCGGACGGAGATGCTCGCCCGCCAAGATGACTCTAATCGAAAAAGAACTATTAGCTTATAGCTATTAGCCAACAGCCAACAGCTAACAGCTAACAGCTAATGACCTTTGGAAATGAATCAGCCTTCATTGCCCTACCATAGAGAACTTGACGCAAAAAATCTGCCGCTCTTTACCTGCGGCAGATTTTTTCTGCGTTTACCTCTTAATTTCCACACGATACTTTTTCAGCTTGCCTCCATAAACAGGAAAGAAACTGAATTCGCCGTAATTCTTTACAGGCTCCGCATTTTTCAGCAGTTCCATATCGGCATCGGAAATCACAAAATTAATATCCCCATTTGCTTTCATATGTCCAGGATCCGCCGTTTTCGGCAGCACCACCGTCCCCAGCTGCCAGTCATAACGGATGCAGAGCTGAGGAATCGTGACCCCGTATTTCTCTGCCATTTCCGCCAGGCATCCATCTTTCAGCGCTTCACCATGCGCCACGGGAGAGTAGGCTTCCACTACGATATCCCGCTTCCGGCAGTAATCAATCAAAGCCAATGGACTGTTTCCTACATGGCAGAGAATCTGGTTCACCATGGGTTTCACACGGCAGCCGGCAAAAATATTTTCAAGATCTCCCTCCAGGAAATTGGAAACGCCGATTGCCCGCAGTTTCCCAGCTTCCAAAGCATCTTCAAGTGCACGCCATACTTCCCTGTTTTCTTTATAGTATCGGTCCTCCGACTGATTCACCTCCACCCAGGGCTGGGGCGAATGAATAATCATCATGTCCAGATAAGCAAGTCCCATCATTTCCAGTGTCTTGTCGATGGATTCCATGGCGGACGCATAGCTTTTATTTTCAGCCGCTACTTTGGATGTGACAAAGATATCCTTCCTGTCAATGCCGCAGATGCGGATTCCCTCTCCGACGCCACGTTCATTGCCGTACGCCTGTGCCGTATCGATATGGCGGTATCCGATATTCACCGCCGCCTGCACAGCCTCCGCCGCCTTGTCGTCATCAATAAACCATGTACCCAGTGCCAGTTTCGGAATGGCTACGCCGTTATGCAACGTATAACTTTCCTCAAAAATCATAATTGCCTCCTCTATAAACGGTTGCCTGTACAGAATAACAAGTATCAGAATAAATCACTTTGCGATGAAACAGCCGATTTGATTAATATAGCATGCCCTCATACTTTTATACCCTTTTGCAGTTCAGAAACATCATCAAAAGACCTATACAGGTCTTCCTCTTTTTCTGCCGCTTCCATGTCCGCATAGGAATCGGATTCGGTTCACTGTGCCATATTTCCTTTCGCCATGACAATTCTTTTTTCCATGCTTACGCTTCAGAATCATTATATCCAAGCGCCAATCAAGCTACAAGTACATTGCACATATTTTTCTCCTAAAAACGGTTCCCCAAGGAAACTTCATCGGCGTACTTCATCGTCTCCTCTTTGCATATTTCCCTATATAAAGATAAAATATAAAATCATAACGCAAAGAAAGGATGGACTCGTGAAAAGGATTTTATTTCTGGTTCCCCGCATGAACATCGGCGGTGCGGAAACCTATGTATATACCGCAGCAAAAGAACTCCGTGCCCGGGGCTATGAAGTTTTTCTCGCTTCCGGCGGCGGACGTCTGGCGGATGAACTGAAAACGGCAGGCATCAGGACATTTTTTGTCCCGATCCGGCAGAGCAGGATCTTATCCGTCTGGCGCGTTTCATCCATCGTGAAGAAATACCATATAGACATCATTCATGCCAACTCAGGAGCCGCGGGCATCATCGCGGCAAGAGTAAAAAGGAATACGTCTGTCCCCGTGGTATACACGGCACACGGCATTCTGGGAAATATGGAAAAAGAATATGTTATTGACCAATTGGATCAAATCATCTGCGTCAGTGAATACGTCAGGCAGGATTCCATAGCACGCGGATTCCATGAGGATCATCTCCTTGTCCGTTACAGCGGCATCGACACGGAACGTTTCACCGCAAATGAAGAGGAGCGGATCCGGCTGCGAAAAGAATTCGGTTTCGATAAAGACACCCTCGTTCTTGCCATCGTATCCCGCATAAAAAATCTGGAACATAAAGGCCACGGACATCTTCTCTCCATACTGGACAAGTGTGGCCGTAAAGAAAACTGGAAGCTCCTTGTCATCGGAAAAGGGAACGGGCTCCCCCTGCTGAAAACGAAAATACGCACCATGCACTTATCCGATAAAGTTCTCTGCCTCGGACACCGGACAGATGTGGAACACCTGCTGAATGCCGCGGACCTGACCGTCCTTCCTTCCCGCTTTGAGACGTTCGGTCTTGTTCTGGCGGAAGGCATGGCGATGGGAAAACCGGCCATCGCTTTTTCCGTAGGCGGCACGCCGGAAATCGTGAAAAACGGGGAAACAGGATTTCTCGTGGAAAAAGACAATGAAAAAGAGCTGTATGAACGAATCAAACAGCTCGACAACAACCGATATCTTCTTAAACAATTTTCAGAAAACGGCGCCCGATGGATACGCTCCCGTTTCACCAACCGCCGGATGGTCGATGATTTGGAAGTCATCTATCACAAGTTGTCTCCTTAATTATTTCCTGAAGGTCTTTTTAAAACGCCGTTCCAACTGGCGGAGCCAGATAAAAATCAGATGGATACGGCTCACCTTTAATTTAAATTCCCACATCGGCTGCCTGGCAGGAATCGGAATGCGGGGCAGGGCAAGCAGATCCTGTGTCCACAACGGGACATCATAGAAAATCGCCAGCCCCAGTCTATACCCGCACTTCTCCGCCTCCTGCATGACCTTTCTGTCAAAATCTCCGTAAGGATAGCAAAGACATTCCACCGGCTTCCCATTAAGTTTTTCAAAAAAACATTTGCTTCTTGACAGCTCATCATGAAGACGATCCGTACCGCAGCGGCTCAGAAACGGGTGATCCATGGTATGGGAACCGACATAATGCCCCTCATTCTGCCACAGGGCCAATTCACGTTCATCCATGGTCCGCGTCGGCGCTTTCCCGAAATTTTCCCATTTGTTCTCCCTGCCGATCCAATTGGCAATGGGAAATATATTTCCCACATGGCGGTATTTTTTCAAAATCGGTAAGGCCGCGGAAAAATTATCTTCATAACCGTCATCAAAAGTAAGGACCACCGGTTTCTTCGGCAGCCGCTTTCCATGGAGAAAATGCGCCTGCAGCTCATCCACCGTGATACTGTGAAATCCATTTTCTTCCAAGTATCTCATCTGCTCTTCAAACTTTTCCTCCGGCAGCGCGTTCCGATCCCCCGGAACAGAAGCAATGCGGTGGTACATTAAAATAGGTACCCGATCACGGAAATGGTAATATGTGTACAATAAAGCAGAAAGGATTATAATAGAAACGTATAACATAAATAAACTCCTTAATTTATTCTAATTATTGTATCACATATATTTTTCCTGATCAGAGGATTTCATGAAAACATTTTTAGTTTATAATACCTCTTATTTCGGAGACACTATCCTGACAGACGCACTGTGCAGGAATCTGAAACGGCTGTATCCGGAAAGCCGTCTGGTTTTCGTATCGAATAAACCGTTCACCGACATTTCCCGATACATGGACGGTGTCGATGAAGTCTGGACCTATGACAAATGGGGCGTCCATAAGGGATTTGCCGGATGGTATAAATTTTATAAAGAACATAAAAACCAATATGTTTTTGATGCCGCTTTTGTCATTTACGGCAATGAGCGGGGCATTTTATTATCCAAATTTTTAGGCGCAAAAAAAATATACGCAGACAATCGGCATGCGATCGTCCGCCTGCTCCTCTCCAATGGAAAAATTAATTACGGAAAATGGATCCATGTGCAGGACCGGCATGCCTATCTGGCGGAACTGTATGCGGGAAAGCCCATGGAAAGCATGAAAATCAGGTACCATGTCCCTGATGAAGCTTTTGCATATATCAATGAACAGCTTTTAAAAGGAATCAGCAAACCGATCATTGCATTGAATCCGGTCACCAAGCGAAAAGAAAAAGATTTGAAACCGGACACACTCCTTACACTGGCAAAAAAAATAAAAGACGCAGGGATGATTCCCGCCATGATCGGTGCAGGAAAAGATTGTGAATCATATTATGAAAATCTTCCGCCTGCTGGCAGACAGGTGCTGCTGAATCTGGTAAACAAAACCACCATTCCCCAACTGGGCGCCCTGCTGAAAAGCTGTGCCGTCCTCATCAGCGCCGACACCGGTACTGCCCACTTTGCTCTCGCCTTAGACGTTCCCGTGGTAGATGTTTTTTACCTGAATGATGAATCCAATCTCGCCGCCTGGGGACCGAAGACATTCTACCGCCACCGCCTGATTGCCCGCGGCGGAGATTTCAGCGCTGAAAACATTTGGAAAAATGCGCAGGATTTGATGGAGGAAAACTCTTCCCTGTAACCTTGTATATTTCCGGTTCGTATCAGGAAAGGATATTGATATGTTCTCACGGTATTTCACGGATAGCCATTCTATAAAAACGCTCCCGTCTTATCTTTTGTCTTCTTTTATTTTCATAAGCGTCATCTTTTTACTTTTCCATATTTCCGGATTTGAACGTGTTTTCGAATGGAATAAGAGTCTGCGTGATGCGGCCACAGGTTTTGCCGTCTTCAGCCTTATTACATATACACTGAGAGAAAAACTGTATTCCCCCTTGTGGTGCTTATCCCTGTTTTCTTATCTAACGCAGCTTGTAATTTACGCCTATGTACTCATTCATGCCAATATGTCCTGGACGATTGACTACGACTTGATCCACCCCTATTTCCTGCTTTTCGTTTACGAATCAATCCTCACAGCATGCTTCTTCGCCTTCTCACAAAATCAGCCCCAAAAATGGCGCTTTTCCATTTCTGTCCTTTATGGAATTATCGTCGCGGCAAGCCTTCTGTTTGCTGCTATATATCTGGGATACTACCTCCTATACAATGACACGATACGCGCGGAAAATATGCTGCCCATCCTGCAGACCAACAAAAAAGAAGCGTTTGAATTTATTTCAGACCGCATCGGACTACCCGTCCTGTTTTCTTCCCTTATCTTTTTTGTGCTGCTCTTACCGGCCTCTTTCTTCTGCTGCCATAAAGCCATTTCCGTCAGCCGGGATCGTTACAGTAAAATACGTATCCTATGGATAGGCATGATTTGCATTCTGTCCATCATCAGCATCCATAAATATATCCCGTCTCTTTTTCCTATTTCACAAACTTATGGCGCTTTCCACTATATACATGAAATGCGGCGGATCAGCCAAAAGCATGAACAAAATATAAGCCGGTTCCGTATATATACCCCTGTCAGCGAAGCCATGCCGCAAAAATTACCGGGTACCGTCATTGTCGTCATCGGAGAAAGCGCCACCCGTGATCGGATGAAAGCCTTTACCCCGTCTTATCCGTCTGAAACGACCCCATGGCTCTCAGAAATGAAAGAAACACCTTATTTTTACCTCATGGATAAAACATATTCCTGCTTTCCCGTCACTGTTCCCGCACTTTCCATGTTCCTTTACGGGCGAAACCAATATGACCACCGGAATATAGATGACGTAGCCAATATCATAGATGTGGCACACCTTTCCGGCTATAAAACATGGTGGATGAGCAACCAGGGCAAAATGAGCGGTGAAGACAGTCCCATCGATTTCGTCGCACAAAACTGTGATACGGAACAACGGACACCATTTCCGCTGGGCGACGATTATCAGCTGCTCGATTTTGTAAAGCAGCTTCCCAAAAACGAAAATAACTTTGTCATTATCCATCTTATGGGCAGCCATATCAGATACAGCGACCGCACCCCGCCGGACTTTAAAGGAATCGATAACCCGCAGCACGACAAGCGGACCAACCAGTATGACACCACGCTGCTCTATACGGATCATCTCCTCCGTGATATCTATACGTATGCCAAAGATCATTTGAATCTGCAAGTCATGATGTACTGCTCCGACCACGGAGAAAACATGGAACGAAGCCATGTCGCCAGCAAAAACATGACTTATGATATGGTTCGGATTCCTTTTTTCATTTATCTTTCCCCTGCGTATACACGGCTCTACCCGGACACGGCACAAGCCCTGCGTCAAAATGAACACAAAGTATTCACCAATGACCTGATGTATGACACCATTAGCGGAGTCCTGCACCTGCCAAACACAGACTATGAACCGAAATTTGATTTAAGCAGCAGTGCATATGATCTGAAACCGGCAGACGCAAGAACGAAGTATGGAGAATGGACCATCCTTGATGATCCGGATTACAAGTAAGTAATCCAGGCATGACAAAAACCGTTACAGTTTCTCCAAAAGGAGCTGTAACGGTTTTTTACAACAAATTCACACTCTTTTCTCCTCCGAGTGCAGCGTATCCCATCTTTCAAAAAGCAGTGTAATGCCAAATGCAAGATAATACAATCTGCCAAACGATGTGGAAGAAAATGTTTCATCCAAAAGCCCGTTAAGAACAAAAGCAAGAAAAACTGCCAGCATGCACCAGCTGAATGGATTCAAAGCATATATACGTATCCTTTTCCAGAAATACATCCCCATAAGAATCAGATATGCATTATAACCCAGAAAAGCAAGAATCCCTCCGGTTGATAAAAAAATCAGCCACGTATTATGGGCATGCACATTTTTTTTAAACTCCCTGCTTCCCTCCAGTTGATATTTATGGTCATAAGCATTCTTCCATCCATTCAGTCCCACTCCGGTCAATTTATGATCCTCCCACATATGGTAACTGCTCTTCCATATAAACGGTCGGTCTGCCCCTTGCATCCGATATGGATCATGTATTCCAAACCGGAGGGAACACAGCAAAGCAAGTACGACCAGCAGACCTGCCCCCATCCCTAAGAGCCGCCGCCTGGTTTTCCCCATTGCAATTTGATTTCTAAACAGGAAAATCAGCACAGTAATAAAAATCGCTATGGATAAAGCTCCCATGGCACCTCTTGTTTGCGTCAGGACCAATGTAACTGCCTCCAGCACTAAAAGTACCGACATTACAGCCAGATGAAAAATATTATCACGATAATAGCAGATAAAAGCTATAGTGAGTGGAATAAAGACATCCATCATAATACCCACGTGGGGCGGTGATGTATAAAAGCTGTCCAGGCGCTCCATGTGTTTGGCAGCATACTCATATATCCCATATCCGCATATTGCATACCCAATCGTAACAAATGTATAGCATACAGTTTTTCTGATATCATGCTCCCAGCCGATGTATAAAATCATAAATAAAGGCAGCGGAATCATAACATAAGACAGAAAACTATATGATCCGCCATACATATTTCCAGTATTGTCCAAATGAAACAGCGTGGAAATAAACAGGCAGGCATAAAATACAGCGAACGCCCATAGAATATTTTTATGAAGTGTAACCTTGGGAATCGCATGATTTTTCAGTGCATAAGCAATTACAAACAGAGTAAATGCGATCATACTGATAGACATTCCCGTATTAATATAATGGTAAGCCGTAGCCCCCCATACGACAACAGCCGCTGCCAACCGACTGCCCCAATTTATATTTAAAAATTTCATGAATCCCGCTCCTAATAGTTTTTATCGGGCAGCCATAAATTTCCACTGCCGCATTTTATATTGTAATGAAACTGCCATTTTACGGACATATCCGCAAAGCTGCAACAAAATCGTACATTCACTTACAATCAGATACCGCTGAAAAGAAAAAAGAAACGGCAACGATACATCTCTATGCATAAAGATATATGATTCCAACTCTCTGTAATCCAAATCCGGCAATTCCCGCGTATTGAAATCCGCCACAAAAGTCTTTACAGCGCACTTCAGTGCCTGAATGCAGCAAACCTTCTTATCCGACAATGCATGTAAATCCGCAATCCGTTCATGTTCACGCCACGCCAGAAACCTTCCATATTTCAATTGTATAAAATCCTTTATATTTTTCCCCCTCATAAGACTGTTTTCATTTTCATAACTGTAACGATATAAAGATACCGGAGTCAGATAAGCACTTCCCGCCTTAAAAAAAACGGTAGCACTCACATACATATCTTCCACCAGCCGCCCTGCCGGAAATATCAGATCATTCCATAGATAACGCTTATATAATTTCCCATGGGCAAAATTCGGCAATTCATCAAGAAGGATCCCTCTCCGGATTTTCGATAAATTATCCGTCTCTTTCCATCCGGAAGACCTGCAATCCTCGCTTCCATCAGCATAGATAATACTGAAACCCGCCATGATGATATCATAAGTCCCTGATTTTGAAAAAAATATCATTTTCTCTAAAGCATCTTCCACGATAAAATCATCAGAATCAAGAAAATATATCCACTCACCTTTACAGATTTTTATACCTGCATTTCGGGCAGCGCTAAGTCCCTGATTTTCCTGATGGATGATATGAATCCTGCCATCTTTTTCCGCATAGGAGTCACATATCTGCCCGCATGCATCAGGCGAGCCGTCATCAACCAGGATCATTTCCCAGTTGGAATATGTCTGGTTCAGCACGCTGTCAATACATCTATGTATAAATTTTTCAGTTTTATATACCGGCACGATGACCGACACCAACGGAGCATATCCCATAGGTTTTATCCCCTTATTCCGCCTTTTAAGCGTTTCAGCACATTGCCGCCGATTTCCATGTTCAGGTACGCATAGCAATATGCATTTAAAATGAAGACAATTCCAAGCATCACCATGCCTGATGTGGTAAACATCGCTTTACCCGGATCCGGATCAAACCCGAAGATCGATGACAAGGGTGTCCATATCCAGCGAAGGAATGTGGTGAAGCGGTCAATCGCTCCGGCAAGGGCATCGGCAATGCCGAGAACATAAATGGAAAATATGATTTTATAAGACATCTCAAGTATATATGCGAGAATCGTGAGGCAAAGCGTTTTCCCGTAGGACATTTTATGAAGAAATCCATAGCCCATGGCCATGCCGAGGGCACCCGCATAAAAGGCTGTCGTCAGTCCGATTTCAGGCCCTCCGATCATGGTAACGAGAATAACCACGCCCGCCGATGTGCCGAATCCCCACTTCATCCCGTGGAAATCGCAAATGACGGCAATCGGGATGGGGGACGCGGTCATAGTGACGAACACGAGAAACGGCGCCAAAAGTTTCAGCAGCACCAGGAGTGACGCAATGGCCGCCGCTGCCGCCGCTTCTGTCAGATATTTTGTTTTTCTCACCGATTCGTTCAATCTGTATCCTTTCCAAAAGAAGCCGCCAAGGCTTCCTTCTCCTGCTTTGTTTTTCGTTTCAAATAGAATTCACAAGACCGGGCGTCATGGCCATTGTCCCATTCCCTATACCACACAAGGCGGACAGGCAGCCGGCCTTTCGTATACTTCGCGCCCTTCCCCGCGTTGTGGACAGCCACCCGTTTTTCCAGATCATCCACGGTAAATCCCGTATAGAGTGTGCCGTCTTGGCAGCGCACCATGTAAGTAAAATATTTCTTTTCCATCTCTTTCTCTTAGCCGCAGGCGGCAAAAGGGCACAGGACTGTTTACATTTAGGTGTATGGTCTCCGCATGGTCACGCATGCCACTGTCCCCGTCTCCAGATTGCTGTTTTATTACCCCTCTATTGTATACAAACAATAAAAGAAATGCCAGCTGCATTGACAGCAGCTCAGAAAGCATTTTCTTTTATTTCCACGTTTTTTCATGTCATTCGGATAACAGATTATTCACTGACATAGTGAGGAAATTGGTAGACTCTCATCAGGGTAATAGATTCTTCACTCCGTGTCACTGTTCCGTTTTCCGTCTTTCCCACAAGGTATTCTTGCCCCCGTTCAGAATAACCGGGGATGGTAAGGCGTCATAGTGAGGGAAACGGTAAGAAGATAAAAGCTATCAGCTATCAGCTGTGAGCTGTTAGCCGTTAGCTGTGAGCCGTCAGCTAAAAGTGCTGAATGACGGCGGATGACAAGACGTCATTCTGAGCGTCAGCGAAGGATCCGCACCCATGGTGAGAAAAACCATAAGGCGTCATCCTGAACGAATGTGAAGGATCTGCTGCTGTGGTGAGGAAAACGATAAGCTGTCACCAGCGTAATAGATTCTTCACTCTGTGTCACTGTTCCGTTTTCCGTCTTTCCCACAAGGCATTCTTACCCCCGTTCAGAATGACGGCGGACGGTAAGGCGTCATAGTGAGGGAAACGTTAAACGTCATTCTGAGCGCCAGCGAAGAATCTGTTACTGTGGTGAGGAATGCGGTAAGATGTCATGAGAGTCATAGATTCTTCACTTTGTGTCCTATTGCTGCTTCCCTTTAATAAAAAGTGCAGCAGGGGAAATGTTGCATTTCTCTTTGCTGCACTTATATGGAACTAATACACAAACTGGTATCAGACAGGTGAAAAACCGACGGCCGGAGGCTCAGTACCATTCATTGATCCAATTTTTTTCAGAGGGAAGCATGTTTTCCGCCGTTTCAAGAACTTTTTTACGCTCCGCACCTTCCAGCCATTCGATGCGCCCCAGATCCGACAACTCTCTCAAAGACAGGGCCCCGAAAAAAAGCTGGGCAAGGGCACCTGCGGTCATGGTGAAATCCGGTTCGGGAATTTTATTTCCCAATTTCACGCCGGAAATATCTTCAATATGAAGCTTCAGTGTGTAAAATACATCATATTTCACAGCGTAAATTCTTCCTTCCTTGGCGGAAAGGACGTAAATTCCGCTGTTTTCGGGAAGGAACTCATCCGCCAGCTGGAAAGACAGAAAGCCTTTCATCTCTTTGCAGGGAAGTCCGTCAAATGCCACGACCGGATCTGTGACACGTCCCATCATGGTCGGGAAAGAGGCATTATGTATATAGGTATGCTCCGCGCCATTCTGCCAGTAGAAAAATGCCCTGTCATCAAAAGGTTCATACCACACGCATTCATCCACGGAACCGCGGTGTCCAGCCATGTAAGCATAGAGTCCTTTCCGTCCCGCATCGGAGGCGTACGCCATTTCCGACACGATGAGTTTCCTTCCGTCCAGATGGTAGAAAATATATCCGGCCGCACCATCCAGGTCATTGACGACAGCGATGTAACCGCCGTCACAGAACTGGGCACTGATGTGCTTCTTCCATGACGCCTCATCACGAAAAGCCCAGCCATTCCGCCCTTTCACATACCTGTCATAAACAGAGGCAAGAGTTTTCCATTCCTCTATCGAAGTGATGCTCCCTGCGGACTGCGCCCGCTTACTTAAGAAACTTAAATGCTCAGGTGCGGCGCTTCGTTTCCACTGGTGCGCATAAAATGAAAATCCCATAGGATAGTAATACGATGCCGCCGAGGGCATAAGAATGACAGCGCCCTTATTTTCCATCCGCGCCATATGGAACGCGCCGCGGATCAGTTCAGTCGCAAGCCCCTTCCCTCTTGCAGCAGGATGGGTGGCTACCCCGACAAGGTAATCCACCGGCATCTTTGCGCCGCGGACACATATTTCATAAGGGCGGCGGTGAAGACTGCACGCTATTTTCTCTGCTTCTTCTCCCGCCAGTACATCTTCCGGGCGGTAGAGCTCCCTGAAATACCAGCGGAACCACGGGTCGTCCTCTCTTTCAAAACAGTACGACCAAAGCGCGCGTATATCCTTTTCATCCGTCCGACTGCATTTACGTATTTTCATAACCGCCTCAGAAACAACTGCCGTCTTTTACGACGACATCATACTTTTCCGCGAAATGGTCAGGATTGTATTCCATTTTTGCCTGACGCAGGCCGGGCAGCCCCATGTCCTCCTCACGGTTTACAAATTCTGTTTCCGCAAATTCATGCATCAGGAAATCGCGGTTGATTGCCTGATACAGCCCGCGGATATTCGGATTTGCCTTTTCAAAGAAAATATGCGCCACCCGTGGATTGACCAAATCTCCGTTCGTAAAGGCCTCTACCTTTCCATAAATGCGGATAATGGCGCCTTTCAATTTCAAAGCGTCCCAATTGGCAAAACACCGCTGCAGCGCTTCTTTTTCTTCCGCAATGTCTCCATGCCGTTCAAACCAGTCTTCAATCCCCTGCCATGCGTCTTCCCTGTTTTCCAACGTGATGGACTCGTATGTATAATCACTGTACTGGCGGAGAAAAGCGTTCAGATGATTTTTCTTCATACGGAGTTTCTTTCCCGATAAATTGATCATGTCTGCCGTACGGTATACATATTCCCAATTATCCCGATCCGCAGTGAATTCATACCGGTTCGGGCAATGGGCTTTGATCTGTTCCAGCACCCAGGGTGAAGCAGCCTTAATGATAAACGGTTTTCCCTCGCGCTCCAGGCATTCATGGATAATCTCCATGCCGCGGCCGAAAGACGCCCCTTCACCGGCAAAAGGGGGCATAAAAAACGTATTCTCCCCTTCCCCCGCACGGACGAATAAGATATTCTCCTCTACCGCCCACTGCGTATGGTACGCTTCCTGCCATAAAAAAAGTGTATTGAATGAACAGTCGATCCCCTCATAATGATGGACATGGAAGAAGCTGTCGATATACTCTCTTTTTTCAATTGTAAACGGTTTGAAGTCTATGATGAACATCTCCTTAAAAAATAACAACTATATTGTAAATATTCTATCCTTTTTTATTCCTTTTGGCAAAAACCGGAACGGACTTTATAAGCCACAACACGGCATGCTGCTGAAATCAGAAGACAGATAAACACCCACTCCGTCATTTTTCCGGTGCAGGAAAATAAATCTGCCGCAAAAGCAGTAAACAAAAATTTTTACAAAAATAAAGAAATTCTTTCCCCCTCTCATTTAAGCCTCTTTCTTGATAATGAGAAAACCGATATTATCAGAAACAGCAGATCTGGCTTTTTCCGATTTCCCATAAAATCAAGCTTCACCGCGGCGAACATGATTTCCCCGAAACTTCATTCGCTGCGTTTTTCTTTCGATAAAAATTACACTTATTCACATTATTCACAAACTTATTCACAACTATTCACATCATGTGGATAAAAACAATCTGTTTTTTCTCTTTTCGCGATAAATCAAAGCTTTTTCCGCCTGTCCATCCCAGACAGACACACGAACTGTGCATAACTGTGCATAACCGTTTTGCCATTCTGTAAATGAGAATGGAAAACATTCCGTATTTATCGTATATCTTTCTCACTTTCACTCTCATAGGATACCCCCGATATGCATGTGAATAACTTTCTCTCCATCTGTCCCCCTTTCTTCCAATCATCCATTTTTCTTCCCCTCTTGACAACGAATACGTGCAAAATAGAAAGAAAAAAAAGCGAATAAAAGAATTCATTTCAAATCACCCCTGTATTTGTCCGCCTGCTGTGTACATAAGAAATAAAAACTTTCTAAAAAAAAAATGATTTCCTTCCGTTCCGACATCGGCAGAAATGAAAATCATTTTCCCGTTTTGTCTCTTTCATTCCATTTTATTTGCAAACTCCCATTTCTGCCTTTTTTGTGCTAAAATATGACATGTACACGCGTCCATAGCTCAGCTGGATAGAGCAGCGGTTTCCTAAACCGTGTGTCGGGGGTTCAAATCCCTTTGGGCGCACCAGGAATGCACAGCTGCCAAAAGGCGGCTTTTTTATTTGCCTTCAAAATGTATTTGCTATCGGGGTAAAATCCTCTTTTCCGCCCCATGTCGCCGCCGGTGGAGTCTTTCAGAGAAAAAATGATATAATATATATGGTAAATACTTTATAAATACTTTTTTACAGGGAGACAAATCATGGATACGGTACATATCAATTTAGGGAATGATTCTTATGATGTGATAATCGACTCAGGCATCATCGGCCGCCTGGGAAAAGAAACCGCCCCCCTGTCGGGTCACGGGCGCGCAGTCATTATCACGGAAGAAGGAATTGACGAACTGTATGGCCAGGATTTGAAACGCCAGCTGGAAAAAGAGAACCTGAACGTACAGCAGATCGTTCTTTCTTCGAGCGAAAAGAGCCGAAGCCTTTCTGTCGTGAGCCGTGTATGCGAGGCGCTGGCAGACTTCGGGTTCTGTGCAGGAGATCTGCTTATCGGCCTTGGCGGACGTGTCGTCGGCGATGTGACAGGCTTTGTTGCAGCAACTTACCGGAGAGGGACTCCCTACGTGCAGGTGCCCACTTCTCTCCTGGCACAGATCGGCAGCGCCATCGGAGGAAAAATCTCCATCGATATCAATGGAAGAAAAAATCTCATCGGTACATTCTACCAGCCCAAAGCCGTGTATGTAGATCCTGCCATGGTCCGCACGCTTCCTGCCCGTTTCTTCCATAACGGCCTCGGCGAAGCGATTAAGATCGGCTGCGTGGCAGACAAGGACCTCTTTGAAATATTTGAAAAAGCCGCCTCTGACCAGGATATCCTTCGTGTTCTTCCGGAAATCATCCGCCGCTGCATTACCATCAAGGCACACTATGTGGAAATCGATCCCGAAGACAAAGGTGAGCGCCGTATCCTTGATTTCGGCCATACACTGGGCGGCGCGGCAGAAAGATACTACCGTTTCAATGATCTCCGCCTGACCCACGGTGAAGCGACTGCGGCCGGCATGTACATGATCACGAGCGCTTCTGAAATTCTGGGACTCACCAAGCGGGGTACAGCGGAACGGATCAAGTACGTCCTCCAGTCTATCGGCCTTCCCACCAATCTTGACGTCCCCCGTGATATTCTTGTCTCCCTTCTGGAACATGGAAAAAATGTAAAAGATGAAAAAATAGAAACACCCCTCGTTCTGGAAATCGGAAAAGGATATATTTATACGGGAGAAATTGAAACCTTAAAGAAATATATACAAATGGAATAATTGCAAACCTTCGGAAGAAATACCGGGAGTAAAAACAAACTTCCGGTATTTTTTCGCCCTGTTTCTCATAACCTGTAAAACCTGTTCCCCATGGGACGCTATGCTATAATGCAGATAATAAAACGATCTGCCTGAAAGGTATACTATTTCAAACCGGAAACAGGAGTATAAAAATGGATTTCAGCAAAATAACAGCGGCCGTTATTGGCCTGGGTCTGATGGGCGGTTCCTTTGCCATGAGACTGAAGGAACTCGGAGCGGCAGTAATCGGTATCAATCGGACATTATCGACGGCAAAGGCCGCCCTTCGGCAGGGCATAGTGGATTCCATCGATATCAGTGACCTGAAACACGCGGACATTGTTATATTCTGCACACCTGCCAAAGCGACACTCGCCTTTGTGAAAAATCACCTGCCGGACTTCCGCTCCGACGCGATCATGACCGATATCGCCGGCGTAAAAGGAAACCTCGCCGATGATATCCGGCAAATACTGCCGCCCGGCATGGATTTCATTTCATCCCACCCTATGTGCGGACATGAAGGCCAAGGACTTTCCCGGGCGGATCCGGACATTTTCCGCGGAGCAAATTATATCCTTCTTCCCGATAAAACGAACCGCCCAGAGAGTGTGGAACTGCTCCGAAACATGGCGCTGGCTTTCGGCTGCCGCCACGTGCCGTCAATCACACCGGAAGAACACGACCGCCACATCGCCTACACCAGCGACCTGACCCACGTCCTTGCGGCGGCGCTGATAAACAGCACTTCCCTGAAAGAAGACACAAAGTACTTTACAGGCGGATCATTCCGTGATGAAACAAGAGTAGCGGATATCAACAGCCCCCTTTGGACAGATTTATTCCTTGCCAACCGTGAAAACCTGCTTCTTGAAATCGACCGTTTTACAGAAAGCCTTTCTGCAATAAAAACAGCACTGGACAGGGCAGATAAAAATACCCTTCATGAACTTCTTGAAAAAGCAGGAAAAAGAAAACGGAACCTGACAGCCGCCGATAAAACATAATCGGACGTAAGCTGCCGGCTCCTGAAAACCGACAATTGTGAACCAGCTGCCCGCACCAGTAATGGAGGATACTCGCATTCCATAGTGACTCAAACCGTAAAAGAATAGTTAGCTTGCAACTGACAGCTCACAGCTGATAGCTTTTATCTTCTTACCGCTTTCCCCACCACGGCAGCAGATCCTTCACGTTCGTTCAGGATGACGCCTGACGTTTTCCTCATTATGACGCCATTTCCTCCAATCGTCATTCTGAGCGGGGACAAGAATGCTGTTTGAGAAAGCAGGGAGACGGCTATGTGACACAGAGTGAAGAATCTATGACTCGGATGAGATCTTACGGCTTTCCTCACCACAGCAGCAGACTCTTCACATTCGCTTCGGATGACGATTAACATTTCCCTCACTACAACAGCAGATCCTTTGCTGTTGTTTCGTATGACACCTAACGGAAATCATATGCTTCGGCTTTTAACTCATAGCTAACAGCTTATAGCTGGCAGCTCACAGCTGATAGCTTTTATCTTCTTACCGCTTTCTTCATCACAACAGCAGATCCTTCACATTCGCTTCGGATGACGCCTTGCCATGAGCGCCGTTTTCATCAGCAAATGAAAAAGCTGTCAAAAATCCGACTTTCGCCTTCTGACAGCTTTTTCTTATCTCATATCTCGCTTCCCGTACCTGTTTTCCGCATCGCTTCCAGCCTATTTAAAATTTGTTTTTCATCCTCTTCGCCAAAGAAGCGCCCAACGGGCAGCCCTTTATCATTAAAGCCCTGTATGGTGACATCGGTTCCGGTATGAACAAACTTTCCGTAGATACGGATTTCATCATCCCGCACCTCATACCGATCTACGGAACACACGGATACGCAGCCTCTGTAAGGCGGGATCCGGTACAGAGAAAAAAAGCGCCGCCCCCAGTACCAATTGTACACCACCATGCCCGTCGAATCTTCCGGCAGGTATATACGATACCCGAAATACACCCTGCGATATATCCGGATGGCCGCGCAGCACGTAAGAACCGTAAGGAGAAATACTATAAAAAGCTTTTCTCCGCCGTTCAAAAACGGATGAGTACCTGCATATTCCACTGCCAGCCCGTAAAAGACAAACAGCAGAACAGCCAGAAGCATATTTTTCAAATCCATCAACGCATGTCCTCCAAAAGGAGCCGCGATTTCCGTATATCCGTCCGGCGTCGGTTCAGGCTTGAGAACTTGCTCCCGCCGTCTCGCCTGTTCCAGCATTTTCAAATTCACTTTTTCCTGTTCGCAGGCATTCGAATCTGCGGTCCGGGTATTCTTCCGGTACCATTCTTTTACTTTATATATACTCAGCACCAGGCATCCCATGGCCGCCAGCAGCACAAGAGCTGCAATCGTTTCTGTTTCCACGATATTCTCACCATCATATTCCTGTAATAAAAAACGGAATAGATTACTCTACTCCATTTCAGCAGCGGACCGAAAAGAACTGCCATTTACAGCAAAGGCTTACCCGATCCGCGCCCTGTTTATTCTTCAGGACAGGCAGGCGCCTTGATCAAGTTGCCGTCCGCATCCTTATCCTTATATACGATGACATACGCTGTTCCATAAGAAGTCGATCCTGTTACAGACAATTCTTTTGAAAAAACGGCTTCCCCTACTTCCCCTTTGTAATACTCATACCGGCTCTTGGGCGAATAGAAATAAATACCCGCCGTATAAACAAAACCTTTCTCTAAAAACAAATCACAGGGAATCGGTTCCGGCGTCTTATAATTCTGATTGCCCGAAACACCGGCGGATGTTGTCTGGAACTTCGCCTCCAGCGTATGTCGGCCTTCCGGAAGCACTACGGTATAGTAAGAAAGCTTACTTCCCATGTGTTCATATTCGGAAAAAATTTTCCCGTCAATCCGGATGGGATCCCCATAAATCTGCAGCACGGCTTGATCTCTGTTTTCACTGATAAGCTGATGTTCCTTCTTCTCTTTTTTCTTATAATACATCATACAAGGGATACTCAAAAGTGAAACAGCGATAAAAAAAGCCACAACGATAAAAATAGAATCCATTAGCACACATTCCTTTCTTCAATTCATATATTTCAAGCAATGATGCAAAAACTTCCGCCGGCAGGCGGATACCGTTTCCGGTTTCAAGTATAACATAGTTCCCATCCTTTGAAAAAAACAGTTTAAACAGAAATAGTATCCGCCCGGAAAATCATATTCCTCATTCCCAAAACAGGGCCTGCCGTTTTTATTTTTAATATTTTTTTATTCCGCGCTTTTCTTTCCTTTGCGCTGCTTCACATACACCATCAGCACCGATATATCCGCCGGGGAAACGCCGGGAATTCTCGCCGCCTGCCCCAGAGAGAGGGGACGGATTTTATCCATTTTCTGTCTCGCTTCTGTGGAAATACCGTCAAGGGACAGGTAATCCATATCGGGGGGAAGTTTTTCGTTTTCCATGCGGGCAGCTTTCCGCACGGCTGCTTCCTGCCTTGCGATGTAGCCTTCATACTTCACGGTGATTTCCATCTCTTCCACAGCCTCCTCGTCAAAAGAGGGACAGCCGAGCGTTTCCATCATTTTCCGATAGGTCATTTCAGGCCGTTTCAGAATCTGATCGGCCCCGGTACCTGTCGTCAGGGGTGCGGTTCCCATGCTCTCCAGAGCCCGATTGATTTCTTCTTTCGGGGTAAAACGCTGTGTACGAATATAGTCCATAGCTTCTTCATATTTCTTTTTCCGCTCCAGGAAACGGGCATACCGTTCTTCTCCCACCAGACCGATACTATGTCCTTTTTCGGTAAGACGGAGATCGGCATTGTCCTGCCTCAGAATGAGGCGGTATTCACTGCGGCTCGTCATCATGCGGTAGGGTTCGTCAGCGCCCTTGGTGACGAGATCGTCCACGAGAGATCCGATATATGCTTCATGGCGGGCAAGGATAAACGGATCCTTCCCCTGTATTTTAAGTGCGGCATTAATCCCCGCCACAAGGCCCTGGGCAGCTGCCTCTTCGTAACCGCTCGTACCGTTTGACTGCCCCGCGGAATAAAGGCCGGGAAGTTTGATTACTTCCAGCGTGGGATAGAGCTGGAGAGGATCGAGCAGATCATATTCGATAGCATAAGCGGGCCGCATCATTTTCACATCTTCAAACCCGGGGATAGTGCGGAGGAAAGCATACTGCACATCGATCGGCATGGAGGTGGACATGCCCTGCACATACATTTCCGTGGTGTCCAGTCCCTCAGGCTCAACAAAGAGCTGGTGGCGGTCTTTATCCGCAAAACGGACGACCTTGTCTTCAATGGAAGGGCAGTAACGGGCGCCGATACCATGAATTTTTCCTGCATACTTGGGGGCGCGCATAATATTTTCCCTGATGATGTCATGGGTCTTTTCATTGGTATAAGTAAGCCAGCAGTTCCGCTTATTTCTGTCTTTCCGTTCACTCATAAAGGAAAAGGCATGATTCTCCGGGTCACCCTCTTCCAGTTCCATCCCCTCCAGATGAAGACTCCGTCTGTCCACACGGGAGGGCGTCCCCGTCTTGAAACGGAGGATTTCCAGCCCGTGCTTTTTCAGATTGGCGGACAGCCCCACAGAAGGGCGCATACCGTTGGGGCCGCCGGAATACATAGTGTCGCCGATGATGATCATGCTGTCCAGGTACGTGCCGGTACAGAGGATGACAGCCTTCGCTCGGTATTCTTCATCCAGTTCGGTGTTAATGCCCACGCACTTTCCGTCTTCCACGATGATATCCATGACCTGCACCTGTTTCAGATCCAGGTTGTCCGTATTTTCCACCACATTTTTCATATAGCGGTGATAAGCGCCTTTATCCGACTGGGCACGGAGGGCATATACCGCCGGTCCTTTCCCGCGGTTCAGCATGCGCATCTGGACAGCTGTCGCATCGGCGGCGATACCCATTTCCCCTCCGAGAGCATCTATTTCCTTTACAAGATGGCTCTTGCCCGGTCCGCCGACAGCGGGATTGCATGGCATCATGGCCACATTGTCCAGTGAAATCGTCGTAAGAAGCGTACGGCATCCCATGCGGGCAGCGGCCAGAGCCGCTTCACACCCCGCATGTCCCGCGCCGACGACAATCACATCATAAGTATCAATGAGATACATTTTATCCTTCTTTCTTTATCTGCCGGAGAATTTTTTCCTGATATAACTGATTTATTATATCGAATTTCTTTGTTTTTTTCAAAAGTAAGACCGCAGCCGATACACACCATGTGGAAATCACGCAAATTCCTGCCGCCCGGGCCATTGCCAAAGGAACCCTCCTTATCATCGGTGTGACAAAACCGGACAGGGGGAAGACGCCGTCAAAGCAATGGGCATTACGCTCACAAAAGAAGAAGCGGAAGAACCTGAAAAAGCGGCAGACCATCTCGCTATTAATACCGTCCGCATAGGGGGGAAGAAATGAAATAAGTCGGTCCTATTCTTACCGTTTTTATCCCCAAAACAGAAAACCGCTGGACCACAAAAAAACAAAACGGGTATCCTGAGTTGATTTACAGTTTCAACTCCCTGGATACCCGTTTAAATGCTTCTTCTCCATAGTTCTTCTGCTCAGATAAAACAGATCCGGTTTTTATAAATACATCCCCGTCTTCATTCCATGAACTGCCCTATTTTTACTTGCTGAAGGCCGGCCGATGACTGCCAGCGTTTATTCCATTCCTTCCCACCAGTTTGTAAATGTCTGCTCCCGGTTCCCTATTTCCACCAATTCTCCGATCATGGGCATAATAAGTCTGTAACTTTTCCCTTTGCTTGCTTCGGCTATCCGCTCATACGGTTCTTTCCACCGGTAGACGGAAAGCGGATACTTCCCGTTGGAACAGGGAATGACGGCAGCCGCTTGTAATTCCTCCCCTGCCAGTGCGCTTTCTTCCGGCATCATATGCACGCTGTGCCAAGCTTCATTGTATTGTCCGTCTTCCACCAGTGCCAGATCAAAACCGCTGAACTGCTCCCCGATCCTTTTAAAACGTCCATCATACCCGCCGTCGCCGGTGTAATACACTTTTCTGTCCGGGGTAATAAAAGCGAAGCCGGCAAAAAGCGTCTGGTTGCGGGGCAGCAGCCGACCGCTGAAATGCTTTGCCGGCAGCACCCAGACGGACAGATCCTTATCAATCACAACTTCCGTATCCCAGTCTTCTTCGCGGATCTTTTCCGGCGGATATCCCCATTTCTCATAATATCCGCCATTGCCGAGACCGGTCACTACACATCTGACTTTCGGTTCTATCTTTCTTACCATGTCATAATCCAGATGATCCCAGTGATCGTGGGAAAGCACCATCACGTCAATATCGTCAGGGATATCTTCCGCCGTGTAAATGTTGCTTCCTTCAAATGCTTTATCTATAAACCAAATCTGCAGCATAGGTATCTGCTATCGGGTCGATAAGTATCTTTTTCCCGTGAAGCTGCATATAAAAAGAGGAATGCCCCATCCAGACCACAATATCTTTCGCCGGGTCAAGCGCTTTTAAATCGATTTTTTTCGTTATCATTTTATCTTTGGGAATCGTCTTTCCCGTCGTGGGGAAAAAGAAATCTTTCCAGAAATCTGACGTTGACCGTATAGGTTCATGTGGCGTTTCCGACACAAACTCGCCGTTCACATAATGGGGCGACGCCTGGATTCTCGCCTTCCTTTCCGGAGTCATCAGCGGTTCCATCTGGGGCTGCGAAATAAACCACGCCGCAAAAGCTCCTATCACGACAACCCCGCGCAAATATACTTTATTATACGCATTTTTCTTCCTTTCCTGAAAACAGTTCGCTTTACTAGTTCCGAATACCGATTTTCAGACTATATCTACTGCTTTTATCTATCAGAAAAATTTCCCCTGATTAAATTAAACTTTTTTATTTTCAAAAACAGATGAAATTGTGACAAATCTTCCCCTGTCAATCATTAATAAATGAAATTAAAGACAATTCAATGTAATGCAAAAGTTCATGACTGACCATCATGAACTTCCTATCATTAGATATTATTAATACTCTATTGACTGCCCATCTGCCGGCATATCGTAATTCATCACTCCACGTTCTGCCAACCGCCCCCGCAATGTATGACGTGTAAGTGAAGCATGAGAAACATTATCCAGGTGTGTCAGGTAAAGTTTCGCTTGAGGTGCAGCCATTGCCACACATTGAACATCTTCATCACCCATAATAAGACGTCCATTTTCTACCGTTTCCGCAGCACAGCAATTAAGAGCAATCACCTCCGGCTGATATCGCCGCAGATTCTCCTCTACACCAGAATACCAAATTGTATCACCCGCTAAATAAAAAGCCCTTTCCCCTGCAGACTGAAATATAATCCCCATGGCATCACCGCAAGGCACTACCGTCCCGTGACGGGCAGGAACCCGCGTAAGCTTAGCTGCCCCAAAATCCATACCAGTCTCCGGCAATACAATCACCTCCGAAAACCCCGAATACTGAAGAATTTTTGCATCCTCCGTCGATTGACAGATTACAGGGGTTTGCTTATTAAGCGGCCCACCGACAGTTCCATCTTTCGCAATATCAATATGATCAGGATGCAGATGTGTAACAATGTAGTAATCAATACCGCTTAAAATCTGCTCCGTATCCATTGGCAGACCATAGAACGGCATTGGTATATTTTCTTTTACCGGGTCAGGTACATGAAACGGCCTCCCCGGAATATCAACGAATGAAAGCTGATGCTTGGGTGCCAGCCACGGGTCAATCAGAAATACATTTCCTGCATATATCATGCGGATCGTCGCATTGCGAATTTGTGTCAGTTTCATAAATAGCTCCTTTGCTTACTATCACTTTATTCTTAGTATAGTGGATTCTATAATTTCTTACAAGAAAAAACAGCATTTACCATAAGCCATTCCGTCTATCCAAAGGAAATTGTTCAGATAATAATAACCTACCTTCCTCTGATTCATTTTTCCATTCATTATGTCTGTATTCCCCTTTTCAACTTTGCCGCCCCGGCATTCTTTTTCGCATTTTGATTTCCTGCTTACTTCGGTTTCAAAGCGGGGTTCCTCGTCTCCAGGATCCACTGCGAAAAATCTTCAGGCTTTACCCCCAGATTAATTTCCGCCCATTCTTTCCACTTCGGTGTTTTCTTTTTTACCGCCAGAATTTCTTCCATTTTCTTTCCCATCTTCACTTCGAGAAGGTAAGCAAGGCGGATCCAATGGTTCGGGTATCCTTCCTTCAAGGCGTTAAACGCGCGGGTTTCTTCCACGCCATAGAAACGATGCAGCCGGCGGGCACGGTGGCGGAAATATTTTTCATCATACCTGTCTCCCGTGATGCCCAGCCTGACCTGCACACGGCCCCAGGGCTCTTCCCTGCGGAGCGCCAGTACTTCCTCAATATCCTTTCCCGTCATGCAGGCAAAAAGCGCCGCTTTGTCCGCATCTGCATAGCGGACACCTCTTTCGAGTATGTCCCGCACTTTCTCTTTATCCATTTCATACTTTTGGCTGATGGAACGGATTTCGTCTTCTCTTGTCATCTGCGCTGCTTTCATAGAGCCTCCCTGATCATGATTTCTTTTACAACAGTATAGCACAATTTCGATATCCTCTGTCCTATTTGAACGGACGGTCGATTTTTGCTACAATAAGTACGCATTCTTACCAAAGAGGTGGATCTATGTTTATTCATGAAATATTCAAAAATGCAGACCCGAAAAGGCTTGCAATGACAGGCGAATCCAATATCACTTACGGCCAGCTTGAAAAAGCAGTGGAAAATTACAGGAACACGCTGTATGCCATGGGCATCCGCCGCGGCGACACGGTAGGCCTGTACACGGCAAACCGCGCAGAGTTCGTGTATGTATACATGGCAGTCGTCAGCCTCGGCGCGATCATCGTGCCGGTAAATAATTCCCTCGTCAGCCGCGAGGTGGATTTCATTCTCCGCGACGCGGAGTCGAAGCTCCTGATTTCCGATATGCCCCTTACCGTTTCCATGCCGTTCATCGACATCCATGATCTGGATTACCGCGCATCCACGGAAAACGCGCCGAAGGCTCCTGCCTTCCCGGCAGATCTGACAGAAGATGATGTATGCGCCCTAATTTATACATCAGGTACGACAGGAAGCCCGAAAGGCGCCATGATCACCCACAAGAACCAGGTGCGCAATGTGGAACAGTACACTGCCGTAGTCCGTTTCAAACCGGAGGACAAAGTGCTCTGCGTGCTCCCCATGTTCCACTGCTACGGTCTGACCACCGTGGTGCTGGGAAGTTTGTACCACCATTCCACCATCGTCATCCTCCGCTCCAAAAGCCCAACGGAAATCATCAATACGATCATGAAATACTCCGTCACCATCGCAATCATGGTGCCGCCGCTTTACAACCTGCTTGCCCGCCGCGGCGAACCGAGCAGCATGAAAACGGTGCACACCTTTGTTTCCGGCGGCGCATCCCTTCCCCAGCCTGTGGCACAGTCTTTCTATGAACGGTTCGGCCACCCCGTGCAGGAAGGTTACGGCCTGACAGAAGCGTCTCCCGTCGTTTCCATCCTCCCCACGGCTAAGCCGAAATACCTCACTTCCGGCCCCGCGCTCCCAGGTGTAGAGGTAAAAGTCATCACTGATAAGGAAGGGCCTTACGTTCCGGGCACGGTTGGCGAACTCGTCGTCCGCGGGGACAACGTGATGAAAGGTTACTGGAAAAAACCGGAAGAAACAAAGAAAGTACTCGATAAAGACGGCTGGCTCCGTACCGGCGATCTGGTATACATGGACGCTGACGGATATATTTACATTGTAGACCGCATTAAAGACCTGATCATCATGAACGGTGAAAATATTTATCCCGGCGAAGTGGAAGACTGCATCTATGAAGTGGAAGGCGTCGGCGAATGCGCTGTCGTAGGACATCCCGATCCGCTCCGCGGACAGTCGGTATGGGCATATGTGGTCATGAAGGAAGGCTTTGCCTTTGACGAAGACAAGATCCGCAAGCACATGGTAAAAAACATCGCATCTTACAAAATACCGAGACGTTTTATCCCCCTTGACGCTCTTCCGAAAAATGCGACCGGCAAAATTTTGAAACGCGCCCTCCGTGACAGCTGAGATATAAAATACATGTACAAACATAAAAAAGATGGCAATTCCGCTTTTCGGACCCTGCCGTCTTTTTTTTATGCGGGAAATGCGCAAAGGTTTGCAGAATCCCCTGACTCCTGTCTTTTGAAATGAGTCCTTTTCCATATACTTTCTTTCCGTGTGCCATTATTTCAAGACTCTTTTTGTTCCTTTTATTCGGAATATATTATTTATTTTATATGACATACTTTATTTAAATATTAGATATACCAATTTTAAATATTTACATATGCCGACTTATATGCTACTATACCTTATATGATAATTACTCTCAAATAATTTGCGGGTCATTATTAAATAAATACAAAGGAGAATTTCTCATGTTAAAGAAAATAGTTTTCGGCATCTGCCTTCCTCTTGCCATCCTCGGCGCGGCGGCCCTGTCTTTTTCAGGCTGTGGAAAATCTGCACCCGCTTCCGATTCTGCCGGCAAAATGAAAGTCGTCGCCACCACGACGATGCTCACCGACCTCGCCCGGCAGATCGGCGGGGATAAAGTGGAAGTATCCGGCCTCATGAAAGCCGGTGTGGATCCTCATCTTTATCAGGCCGGTGCCGGCGATGTGGACGCAATGAACAAAGCGGATATCGTCGTGTACAACGGTGTCCATCTGGAAGGGAAAATGGGCGCGATTTTCGATAATCTCCACGCGCAGAAGAAACCCACGATCCGGGTAAGCGACGGCATTCCTTCCGAAACGCTCCTCGACTTTGAAGAGGACGGTGAAAAAACGAAAGATCCCCATATCTGGTTTTCTGTAAAGAACTGGAAAGCTGCCGCGAAAGAAGTAGCAAAAGGATTTTCGGAAAAAGATCCGAAGAACAAATCATACTATGAAGATCATCTGAACGCTTACCTCGCCGAACTGGACAACCTGGACAAATACATCAGAAAGGAAGTGGAATCTGTCCCGAAAGGTTCCCGTATTCTTGTCACCGCCCATGACGCTTTTGCTTATTTCGCCAGAGATTACGGATTTGAGGTTAAAGGCATCCAGGGAATCAGCACCGCCAGTGAAGCAGGCACTTCCGACATCAGCACGCTGGCCGCTTTCATCGCGGAGCATAAAATCAAAGCGGTCTTCGTGGAATCTTCCGTCCCCCATAAAACCATCGAGTCTCTCCAGGCTGCTGTCAAAGCACGGGGCTTCGATGTTTCCATCGGCGGTGAACTGTACTCCGACTCTCTTGGCGGCGAGTCCACAAAAGAGGGCACTTATATCGGCATGTACGAGCACAACATAAAGACAATCACAGAAGCGCTCCGCTGAACATTTTGAATTTCCGGCGCATGGATCGGGGATCCCCTCGTTCCGTGCGCTTTCATTTCATGAAATATCTTTTGGAGGTGTCATCGTGGAACACGTTATCGAACTGGAAGACATCACCGCTGCCTATGACCGCCAGCCCGTCTTATGGGATTTGGATCTGAATATCCCGAAAGGCTCACTTATGGGAATCGTCGGGCCGAACGGCGCGGGCAAGTCTACCCTTTTAAAAATTATACTGAACCTGCTTGCCCCCGTTTCAGGGCGGATCCGTTTTTCCATAGACGGCGAAACCGATGCGAAAAAAGCACGGCGGAAAATCGCGTATGTCCCGCAGAACGGTTCAGTCAACTGGGATTTTCCCGCCACAGTAAAAGATATCGTCCTCATGGGACGGTACGGCCACATCGGCTGGTGCCGCCCTCCCTCACAGGGCGACCGTCTGATCGCGGAGGAAATGATTGCCCGCGTCGGCATGGACAGTTACGAAGACAGACAGATCAATGAGCTTTCCGGGGGACAGCAGCAACGCGTTTTCCTGGCCCGGGCCCTTGCGCAGGAAGCGTCTGTTTACCTTTTAGACGAGCCCTTTAAAGGCGTGGATATGCAGACGGAAAAAATCATCGTCCGCATTTTAAAAGAAATGGAGAGCCGCGGAAAGACGATCCTTGTCGTCCACCACGCGCTCCGCACCGTCCCTCTTTATTTCGACCATGTCGCCATGATCAACCGCCGCCTTATAGCAGCAGGATCCATACGGGATGTTTTCACGGAAGAAAATATCGAAAAAACTTTTTCTCCGTCGAAAGGAGTCTGACCATGGAACCGGCCGCTTTCTTTTCTTTACCTTTATGGCGGGACTATACATTTCAAATCGTCCTGGCAGGAACGACTATCTTAGGCGTACTCTGCGGCGTGGTGGGATCTTTTATCGTCCTCCGCAGGGAAGCGCTTCTGGGGGACGGTATTTCCCATTCGTCCTATCCGGGAATCATGCTGGCTTTTCTATTTCTCGGCGTGAAAACATTGGAAGGCCTTTTATTGGGCGCTTTTCTGTCCGCCCTTGCCGCACTGTCCCTTATCCTTCTTGCCCGCCATTATACGAAACTTCCTTTTGACGGCGTCCTCGCCTCCATTCTTTCCTCTTTTTTCGGCGCGGGTCTCGTGCTGTCTTCCATCATCCAGCATACAGGAAATGCCAACCAGTCCGGACTGAATCAATTCATTTTCGGACAGGCATCCACTATTCTTTACCGCGACGTCCTTCTCACAGGAACCATTTCTATTTTTACCCTTTTCCTGATTTTCCTTTTCAGAAAAGAACTGAAACTTATGGCTTTTGATCCGGACTATGCCGCAGTTCTCGGATTTCCGCGGGGCAAGCTGAATGTATTCCTCTCTTTCCTTGCCACGATCACCGTCCTTCTTTCCATCCAGGCCGTAGGCATTATCCTCATGAGCGCCATGCTCATCGCGCCTGCCGTTGCCGCAAGGCAGTGGACAAGGCGTCTTGAACCGATGATCCTTCTGTCTGCCGTCATCGGCGCGCTGTCCTCCGCCATCGGTACGACGGCAAGCTCTCTCATTCCCAAAATGCCCACAGGCCCCGCTATCGTCGTAGCATTATCCTTTTTCGTTATTCCCGGCCTTTTGCTGGCGCCGAAACGGGGTATCCTTTCCCGGTCTTTTCATAAAAAGAAAATGACCGCCCTCATGGAAGGAGACCACTTATGAATTCTTTTGCTGAAATACTTCTTATCGCCATCTTCATGTCAGCCGCCTGCGCCCTGCCGGGGAACTTCCTCGTCCTCCGGCGCATGTCCATGCTGACTGACGCCATCAGCCATACCGTCCTCCTCGGCATCGTACTCGCTTTCCTTGCCGTCGGCAGCCTGGATTCGCCCTTCCTCATTATCGGCGCGTCCCTCATGGGTGTCCTTACAGTGTGGCTGATTGAACTCCTCTACCAGAGCAGGCTCGTCGCCTCCGATTCCGCTATCGGCCTCATATTTCCCCTGCTCTTCAGTATCGCCGTCATCCTCGTGACACGGTACGCGGGCAATGTCCATCTGGACACGGACTGCATTCTTTTAGGAGAACTTGCTTTTGCCCCCTTCGACCGCCTGATCATAAACGGGATGGATCTCGGCGCGAAAGGCCTGTATACGGGCGGTGCAGTTCTTGTTCTTTCCATCGCTGTCATTTCCCTTTTTTATAAAGAAATAAAATTAGCTACTTTTGATCCCGTCCTGGCAGGTGTACTGGGATTTTCTCCCGCCGTTATCCACTACGGCCTGATGAGCCTCGTCTCCCTCGTGGCGGTCACGTCCTTCCAGTCCATCGGCTCGATTCTCGTCATCGCATTTATGATCATTCCCGCCATGACTGCCGCTCTGTGGACAAGGACGCTTTCAGGACGCCTCGTGCTCAGCTGTCTTCTCGGTACGGCCGGCGCGGTACTCGGCATCATCGGCGCGATTGTTTCAGACTCATCTCTGGCAGGCATGATGGCCGCCGTTCTCGGCGTATTTTTCATTGTTTCCCTGATTTTCGCTCCCGCCACAGGTATCCTGGCGGCTTTCCGCCAGCGAAAAAAACAGCGGTTCGCTTTCGGACGGGAAACGCTTCTCCAGCATCTTCTTTTCCATGCGGGCACTAAAGAGGAATCACGGGAAAACGCTCTTTCCACCCTCTCCGTCCACATGAAATGGCCGGAAACCTTCACCCGGCAAATCTGCCGTTCCCTCTTAAAAGACGGGTACATCACAGAAAGAAACGGCCTCCTTCTCCCCACGGAACAGGGAAAGGCCCATAACCTTTTTTACAGAGAAAATGTGCGGGCGTAAAACGTAAAAAAGACAGCAGTCCCATTGTAAGGCTTGCTGTCTTTTTTTTATCCGGAAACAGGGGCACTATTCTCCGTAAAGCACCCTGACCGCTCCGCTGGCGCCTATGCGGTCCGCACCTGCCGTGAGGAAAGCTTCCATATCTTCCCTTGTACGGATACCTCCCGCCGCTTTGATTTTTACATTTTTCCCGATGTGTTTTCTGAAAAGTGCGATATCCGCCAAAGAAGCGCCTGCCGTACCGAACCCTGTGGATGTCTTGATATAGTCCCCCCCGCCTTTCGTGACACATTCGCAAAGACGGATTTTTTCTTCCTCTGTCAGATAACAGGTTTCCACAATCACTTTCAGAATTTTGTCGCCCGCTATTTCTTTCAGGACGGCGATTTCTTCTGTGACCAAATCATAATTTTTATTTTTTACCGCCCCTATGTTGATGACCATATCAATTTCATCGGCGCCGTCATCAAGGGCATGAATCGTTTCTTCTGCTTTTGACTCGCTGTTCCCATTGCCCAAAGGAAACCCGACCACCGTACAGATGGTAAGGCGGGGATAATTTTCCCGAATCTTCTTTACATAAGAAGACGGCACACAGACGGACGCGGTCTGGTATTTCACGGCTTCATCACACAATTTCCGTATTTCCTCCCAGCTTGCCGCCGCTTTCAGCAGTGTGTGATCCACATGACCTATAATGTCTTCAACTTTCATCTGTTCATTCTCCTTTCCGTTTTCCGGTGATTTCCTCATATCAAATCATTTTGAAAATCAGGCAGCCGTTTTTCATACGCTTCCCGTATGACCATTCCTGCACTCATGCCTGTCATGATCATGCCTGCCCGTAATTGTTCCTTACGCTTATTTATTGTAGCAGAATCCGGCGGCAGAAAAGTGCGCATTATATCAGGTCACGGACCGCTTCCCGCATTTTTTCAAAAACCGGCGGGCCATAAAGACGTTCCATGGCATCTCTTGTGACAAGCCAGCTCCGTCCGGATTTCCGTCGGTCACCGTCCGCCATCCGCGCCGCCCGATGTCCCGCGCCGGAGGCCGCCGAACGCACATCGCCGCTGTCGCGGTTCCACAGATTCGCCGCTTCCAACGTCGTAAATACGAGAAGAAGCGGATTCATGGGAACAGCCGGTTCACTGCCGCCGCCATAACGAAAATCGGCCGCCTGTTTCGTAATGAGCCAGTTCTTTCCTGATTTTCTTGCTTCCGATTTTTTAAAGACGCCCCTCTCGCAATCGGACACCACCGTCTTTCCGCTGATGCCGTAAAGCGTTCCCGCTTCTTCGGCAGTCACCGTGTACATCGTGAAATCGATTTCCCGTTTCCATTCCGCAAAGTCTTCCCGGGGCGTCCAAAGTTCATCCGGAAAAATGTATATGCCTTTCTCCGACAGCGCCGCAGTGACACCGGAAGGCAAGCGGCGGGCGCCCAAAAATTCACGGCATGCGAAAAGAGTTTTGCTTTCCGAATCCAGCGTGGTCACCACCGTTCCGTAAGAAGTTTGCAAAACAGTGCCGTCCGTCTCAAATTTTTCTTTCCATATATAGAAAAAAGCGCCCTGCCGCAAAACGGTTCCCGCCTTTGCCGGCTGTCCCAGAAGATAGCTCTCATAGGCCTTAAAAGTTTCCGCGCTTTCCATATCCGTCAAAATTCCCGCCATGATATGCCTCCATTTCCTTATTATACCAATTCTCCGCTTGAAGAAATATTTCTCCCGTTTATAATGAAATAAGAAACAAAGGAGATTCCTATGAAAATAACAATTATAGGAGCCGGCAATACGGCCGTCGCCGCCGCCTGCTTTCTCAAAACGCTCGGTCTTTCGAGCCTCATCTATACCCGCCGTGAAGAACGGGCAAAACAGTGGAATCAATTTCCTGTAAAAGCAAGCGGCGCCTGCACCGGGTCATTTTCACTGGAAAGTACGACGGATCTGAAAACCGCCGTGCATTATGGCGACATTCTTCTCGTCTGCACGCTGGCGGCAGATCACGAAACGGTCATTTCTGAAATCGCGCCCCACCTGCAGGCGCACCAGTCCATTCTCTTTTTCAACGGCTGCTGGGGCGCCCTCAAAGCATACCGCGCTCTTTCAAAAAGACAGGATATGCCCCCTCTGACCATCGGGGAAACGGCCAATATGCCCTTTATCGCCGCGCTCTCGCAGGACGGATCTGAAATCCTCATCAAAGGAATCAAGGAAGAAATCGCTTACTCCGCTGCCGGTGATGATAAAGCCGTCAGCGCCTTCCTTCATCGCCTTGCGCCGCGGGTAGTGAAAACCGCTTCTTTCGCGTCCACTTCCCTTTCGGCAACAAACCCTGTCATCCATGTCACCGCCTCTCTCTTCAACGTGACCCGTGTAGAGAACAAAGAAGATTTCTATTTCTTCGGTGACCCCATGACTAACCGCGTCATTTCCTTCATGGAACACTGCGATGAAGAACGCCTTGCCGTAGGAAAAGCGCTGGGTATCCGCCTGTCCCCCCTGCTGGAAGTGCTTAACTCTTTCTGGCCCGAAAAGAAAAATACGCTGAAAGAGGCTTTGAAAGGGAATCCTTCCTACCGCGCCGTAAAAGGCCCGTCCTCTACGGAGTACCGCTACTTCACGGAAGATCTGCCATGCGGCCTCGGCCCTGTCCTTGATCTGGCGGAGCTGATGCATATTCCCTGCCCCTACATCCGCACCCTCGTGCAGACGGCCGCCCTCTACCTGGGAAAGCCCTACACGCCCCTCCTCACGAAAGAAGACCTGCGGATTCTGAAAAAACTGCATGCTGATTAACGGAAAGGATGTCCCATGAATAAAATTTCCCCTCTTGCTTTTATACTCTGCCTTGCCCTTGCGGGTATGCAGGTTTCCGCAGAAAACTGGATAAAAAACGCCGACGGCTCGCCCTCATGGATCGACACCGACTCTATCCGTCAGGAGCAGGCCATCTCCTCCTTTGACATGCGTTTGGAATCCTCCGATTTCACCGTCGTATCCACCATGGAGTTCGACACCTCGAAAAACACTTGGCGCACCGCCGCGCTTGTCACTCGTGACAAAGACGGAAAAGTCCTCCACGCGGAAAAGAAAGAAAATCCTGACGACGGCTGGAACAAGCTCATACCCGGCACCTATGGAAAGAATCTGTACAGGCACTATGTGGAAACACCCCTGCCCCCGCCTGACGCGAAGTGGAAACAGCTTTACAAAAACAATAGGGGCGCAGCCTTCTCCATTGACACAAACTCTCTCCGTTATAAAAACGGCTATGCCGACTTCTGGCTTGCCGTGGAAGTCCCCAATCAGGAAAAAGATTTATCCCTGATCATTTACCGGATAAGAATGAACATGGCCTATAAAAAAATAATGACTCTTTCCGCAACGGAGTACAACGCTGCCGGTAAAATCCGTCTCCATGCTGCCGCAGAGGGAGCAAAGGAAAACATTCCCAACGATTCGCCGGTAGAAAAAGTTTTTGAATACCTGAAAAATGAAATCGACAGCGGCCGTTTGTGACAGAATAGGAAGACCTGTCACGTCCTTCTGATATTTGCGCCTGCCGAAATTTTATGTTATAGTGTTTCATATTCCTTAACTGCGCGATGACGGGAGAAAGTAGGGAAACAGAACCGTTTCAGAAAGCCCTGATGATGGAAACGGGTACGGTGATTTTTCTGAAGTGCCTCTCCGAGTGGTTTTCCGAAAAGAAAATTTCCCGAGTAAGAAAACCGGGCGCGCCCGATACAGCGCTTAAGTCATACGACTTTCCAAGGTTTCTCCGGCAACGTGGAAACGAAATTGGGTGGAACACGGAATTTACCGTCCCTTTGCACAGGGGCGGTTTTTTATTTTCGCGGTTTTACGGAAAGAAGGCTGCCATGTCCCGCATACTTACTGCAGAACATATCAAGAAATCATTTGGTAAAAACACAATATTAAAAGATATCAATCTCACCGTAGAAAAAGGCGATGTCATTTCCATTCTCGGCCCGTCAGGCACGGGAAAGACAACGCTTCTCCGGTGCTTCAATTATCTGGAAAAACCCGAAGCCGGCCGTCTTTCCATTGACGACGTGTCTGTGGACTTTTCCCATATTTCCAAAACGGAAGTGCAGAAACTCCGGCGGAAATCCACCATGGTCTTCCAGCAGTTCAATCTGTTCCGCAACAAGAATGTCCTTGAAAATATCACGGAAGGGCTGATTTACGGTTACGGAAAAACAAAAAAAGAAGCGGAAGAGATCGCCATGGAAGAACTCTCCCGCGTCCGCATGACAGACTACGCCCATATGTATCCGTCGGAACTTTCCGGCGGCATGCAGCAGCGCGTGGGAATCGCCAGAGCTCTTGCGCCGAAACCTGATGTCATCCTCTTTGACGAACCCACTTCGGCGCTTGATCCCGAACTCGTAGGGGAAGTTCTGGATACCATCGCCTCCGTCGCGACCCTCGGCATCACCATGATCATCGTCACCCATGAAATGCATTTCGCTCAGGATATATCCACAAAAGCCGTATTCATGTCGGACGGCCTCATTGTGGAAGAAGGACATCCGAAAGAATTCTTCTCCCATCCGAAAGAGGAGCAGACCCGCGCCTTTCTCCGGCGCATGCTGAAAAGAGAAGAGGCATAACGCTCCCCGTCCCGCTTGTTTTATAAAGGAATGATTCCATGCTTACTTTTGACCCCTCTTTTTTCATAGGCGTATTTCCCCGGCTGATCTCCGCCCTTCCTTTCACGGTGGAAGTCATCATCGCATCCATCCTGCTCTGCCTCTTCTTCGGCACGATCATCGCCGTCATCAGGATTGCCCGTGTGCCCGTGCTGGCGCCTTTCTGCGATATATGGCTCTCTTATAACAGGAGCATGCCCTTTATCCTCGATCTTTACCTTGTCTATTTCTGCCTTCCCGCCATCATACGGGGACTCGGCATCAACCCCGACGGCTGGCCGCTCACTGTGTATGTGCTGGTCTCCCTTACTTTCCACTACGCCCCCGTTATTTCGGAAATACTCCGCCCCGCTTACCTCTCTGTCGACAGGGGACAGCATGAAGCAGCCATCATTTTCGGACTTTCTCCGGTTCGGCGCGTTTTCAGCATCATCGCTCCCCAGGCGCTCCCTGTCGCCATTCCCGGATTGGTGAGCGAATCTGTCAATATACTGAAAGACACATCCATCATGTTCTTCATCGGCGTCATCGACCTTATGGGCCGTGCCAATCTTATCATCAACGCCGCCTTCGGCCAGCACCGTCTGGAAACATACACCGCCGTCGCCCTGATCTACTGGGCCATCGTCATTGCCATCGAAACGGCATTCTGGCTTTTCCAGAAACAGGGCCATAAAGAAATAAGGAGGACTGTATGATCGATTTTAAAGTCCTTCCCGAAGCGCTCCTCTTCATAGCAGGCGCCGTACCGAATACCCTTTTCATGGCATTTGTCAGCATTTTCTTCGGCATCCTCTTTGGCTCCTTTATCGCTGTGCTCCGTTTGGGAAACAATATGTTTATCAACATTTTCTTTGCCGTATTTGTTTCCTTCTTCCGCGCCGTGCCGGGCATCGTCCAGCTTTTCATCGTATACTACTCCCTCCCCTACTTTCTTGCGCCCGTATTCAGCGCTTTTTCGGGAACGGAAGTAAAGCCTTTTGACGTAAGCCCCTACTGGAGCGTCTACCTCTGCTTCATTTTATATAACACCGCCTACCAGTCGGAAAATATCCGCGGCGCTCTCCGTTCCGTAGACCACGGCCAGTATGAAGCAGCCGTCGCCATGGGCATGACCTCTTTCCGCGCTTTCACAAGAATCGTCCTTCCCCAGGCGTTCGTCGTGGCGCTTCCCGCCTTCTTCACATACTACCTGAAAACCATCAAACTCCTCGCCCTTGTCTTCACAGTCAAAGTCGTAGACATGTTCGCCAAAGCGGATATCTTCTCCGCCCTCTACAATCGGCGCATGGAACCGTACATCGCGGACGCCATCGCCTACTGGGGACTGGCCATACTCCTCACCTTCCTCTTCGACCGGTGGGAAAAGAAACTTCGCGGCAGAGGCTTTAATAAATCGAGCTGACAAAAAGAACAGAACCATTTCCCGGCGGATTATTTCTTTTTTTCTATCCTATCTAAAACCGACCTTTGTAGACAGCTCAATTTTCTTATCAGAATAAATACTATTACTATCAATAACGGAGGAATGATTATGGATAATAAAAACTATTATGACTTGTTAAATGTTCGTCCGAACGCCTCCTGCCAAGAAATACACGCTTCCTATATCCGCCTTTTGGAAGAATACAAAACCGATCTGAACAAAACGGAAGAAGAAGATTATTTTTTAAAGATGGCGGCGAAAATGAATATAGCCGAGTTGGAAAAGCGTACGCCATTTTATCCGATGCGGAAAAAAGGAAAGCATACAATGACGAAATACACATCGACATGACAGCCTTGCCATCGGAACCTGTGTCAGATACATCCCCGGAAACAGCGCAAGTTCCCACAGCAGCAAACGCTGTCTCCACAGAAAAGAAAACGCTTACCTTCATAGGCGCCAACAAACGATTTCTTTCCCACTGGTATTCTTTCCACGGACGAACCACACGGAAAGAATTCTGGTACGCCTTTCCTATCATTTTTTTCGGACTCTTTCTTTTTAATATAATCTTCAGTTCTATTTTATTCTTCCTTTTCGACCCTACCCCTTATGACGGCTTGATTGTACTGGTTGCTACATCCATAGTCAATTCTTATATTTTTTGTGCCGCATATACAAGGCGCTTCCACGACATCGGCCGTTCAGGAAAGTGGCTGATCCCCTTTTACCTCATTTCCTGGATTCCTTATTTCCCCCTCTTTGTATTTTCTTTGGCATGCGGCTGTTTTCTTCTCTTTATCACTACCATTGCTTCTGACCGCGACAATAAATACGGCCCCCAGTGGGAAGAAACAAAAAAATAAAGTGATATTATAAAAATATCCTATGACAAGACTTTCCTCTATATAAGCAATATCCGATCCATAATAATTTAAAATCCATGAAAAGGAGAAATTATGACGAACTCAAATGAAAACACTCTCTTTGCGCAAAAAGAACAGGCACCAAAACATCTCACCTTCAGTGCAGGAGTAAAACGACTAAGATCCCACTGGCTCTCTCTCAAAGGACGCAGTACAAGAAAGGAATATTGGCTCATCGGTTTGTGCATTTACATCCTTGTCGGCCTTGCGCTCAACATCGCCTCTATTATCTTATTCTTCATACTGCCGGGAATACGCTCTAACTTAATCACAACTCCCGTAACTTTGGCTCTGATCTACATGAACTTTGCGCTCTCCGTCCGCCGCCTCCACGATATAGGCTACTCCGGCTGGTATGCCCTTTTAGCTTATATACCGCTCATCAACCTTTTCTTCCTTTACCTTACAGTAAAACCATCTGTCCCGGACAATAAGTACGGTCCCCAGTGGGAAGAAACGAAATATTGACCTGCACATATTTCCAAAAGAAAGAACACCGTTGCATTCTCGTTTCAATGAAAAAGAATGGAAATCCCCAAAAAGGAATCTTCATTCTTTTTTTATTTTATTCTGTTGCAAGTTTTTTATCTTTCGCTATTTTCATAAATTCATGTTCCGATACCATTCTAAAAAATATCGCCCTGTTTCAACACACAAAAAAGCACCCCTTTCGAGATGCTTCACAGGCATGACATATGACCGCTGTTTTATTCTTCCTCCGGATATTCACCGCGGTAGGTCACTGTTTCGGAAAGCGGTTTTCGCGGAAGCGGTTGGATTTCTCTGTCTGTGTACCCCAGAGCGATGGCCGCCACCATTTCCCCTTCCACATTCAGCCATTTTTTCAGTTCGTCATAAGCGAAAAAAATATTGCAGGTCCACAGCGTCCCGATATTCCTCGCCGTCGCTTCCAGGCACATATTCTGGATCGCCGCGCTCACTGACTGGATGTCCGCCATTTCCATCAGATGCTCATCTATGGGAAATTCGCCGTAGTAGTCCTTCCCCTTACTGTTGATAAAGAAGACGATGACCGGCGCCTGTTCCAGTACGCGGGCCGTATAAATCGCGGCGGGGATATATTTCTCATACCCTTTTCCGAAAATGGCCGCTTTATCGCTCCGGTTCCTTTTGATGCCTTCCTTCAGAGCGCGGACCACTTCTTTCCGCGCGTCTCCGCGGACGACCACAAAGCGCCAGGGCTGCTCATTATGCTCCGACGGCGCCCAGGAGGCTGCTTCCAAAAGAGCATGCAGATCTTCCTCTGGGATGTTCTTTTTGATGAAACGCCGTGTGCTGCGGCGCGCTTTTATTTCATGTATCACGTTTCCAACTTCCTTTTTCTATTACATATTCTTCTCACATATGCGTTTTATTATAAACAAATGTGATTTATACTGCAAGTGACTACCAGACGGTTTAGAAGAAACATGTTTTGCTGCCGATTCCCGGTTCCCCAGTGATAAGCGCCATATTCTCCGCGGTACTCCAATCCTCCTTGATTTCTTTTTATTATTATATGTTTTTACATCGCGTTCTGTCATATAATAAAAGAAACTTATCATTGGAAAGGAGAACTGCCATGCTTGAACCGATCATCCGCAAAAACGCTTTCGGAGGAAAAGGCGAAGTGACTCTCCGGCCGCTTCTGACCGATGAACAGAAAAATGAAAAGATTCAAATGTATGCGGAAGTCACCATTCCTAAAGGCGCTTCGCTTGGCATCCACCGGCATAGGGGAAATGCAGAGACCTACTACATCCTTGCCGGAACAGGTCTTTACACCGACGACGAAAAAACCTATGAAGTCCATGCGGGTGACACGACATACTGTGCCGATGGCCATTACCACGGACTTGAAAATACGGGAGACGGCGACCTGAAATTCATGGCGCTCATCATTCCGTCATGAATTTGCTGTAAAAATATAGTTTAATAAAGGAGATTCATTATGGCTTTAAAAGAATACAAACTTCCTTTCGGCCGCGGTTTCCAGACGGTCATGCTCCCCGAAGAAAGGGTATCCGACGTATTGGAAGGTGTACCGACCGCTGCCTGCGACATTAAAGAAGCGACTGTCGAATGTATGCGCCACCCCATCGGCTCCGCGCCGCTTGCCGAAAAAGTACAAAAAGGCGACAAGGTCTGCCTTATCATCGCCGACATCACCCGCGCGTGGAACCATGCCCGCGATTTCACTGTCCATGTAGTCAATGAACTGAACCTCGCAGGAATTCCTGATGAAGACATTTTCATCGTTTTCGCCCAGGGTACCCACAGGGCACACACCGACGCGGAAAATATCGAATGTGTGGGAGAAGAAGTGGCGCGACGCATTACCATGTACCAGCATGACTGCCGGGATAAAAACATGCTCACCCATATGGGCGTGACCACCCGCGGCACGGAAGTATGGCTGAATAAACGCGTCGCGGAAGCGGACAAAGTCATTCTCCTGAACGCTCTTTCCACCCATGACATGGCAGGCTTCGGCGGCGGACGCAAACTTGTCCTTCCCGGCGTAGCAGGGTGGGATACCATCCAGCAGAACCACTGCCACGCCCTGGGCGACGAAGTCGGCTCCGGCCTGAATCCCGATTCCCATGTCCTTAAAACCGAAGGAAATCCGGTCAGCGAAGATATGCAGGAAGGCTGCGACATGCTCCACCCCTGTTTCCTCGTCCATTCCCTTATCAACGCTGACGGCGAAGTGTCGGGCATGGTCGGCGGAGACCCCTATGAAGCATGGGCGGCAGGCGCAAAAGAAACATACCGTATGCAGAAAGTTCCCATGAAACAGAAAGCCGACGTGACCATCGTCAGCGCGGGAGGCTACCCGAAAGACACCAATCTTTACCAGGGAACGAAGTGCTACACGTCATCCGACATGGCAACAAAAAAGGGCGGCATCATCATCACTATGATCGAAGCGGATGACATTATGGAACCGCCGGCCTACCTGGACAGTTTCAAATACGATAATCTGGAAGACATGGAAAAAGCTCTCCGTAAATGCTTTACTATCCCCTTCTTTGTCGCTTTTGAAAACCTCATCACCGCTACGACCCATACTATCTACTTCGTAACAAAACCGGAAAATTTCGACATCATCCGGAAAAAAACGCCGCAGATCCCCGTCGCCACCGTACAGGAAGCCTGGGAACTGGCAAAGAAACAATTAGAGAAAGAAGGTAAGACGGACTACACCATCAATATCATCCCCCACGGCAGCGCCGTCGTCCCTTTCCTGGAATGATCTCACGTAAAAGGAGCAGACTTTTGAAAATCTGCTCTTTTTTGATGCACGAATATGAGTCCTGACAAAATTTAAAAGACAAGGGCACTGCTATATTTCTTTCATTCCGGTAGAAAGACCGCCGGACTCTATGAATCCACAGTGATCTAAAGCATACTGATATTACTTCCAAAGAACTGATTCGCTGAGCGGACGGCGGGTCTTATTCCGATGAACATCTTCTCCGCGGTATCCGAAAGCTGCCATCACGGCGATCCCGAAATGTTCCGTATCGAAAAGGCCGTGCTCTTCTCCCAAAAGCCTATCCATCTCCTTGGGTATAAATCCTTCCAAGGGGCACGAATCAATTCCCATGAGCGCTGCCACGGCCATCATATGTGCCATGACGATGTACGCCTGTTTCCCCGCCCAGTCAAAAGCGCTCCGTTCGCTTTCCAGCGTTTTGAAATCATTTTCTGAGAAATTACCGTAAGCGTTTCTGTAAAATTCATAGACTTCATCAGGTACCTGGTGGACGTCTTTCAGCATATGCCTGATGTAATCTGAGCCGAAAGTGATATCTGCTTTTTTCCGTGCCAGGAATACCACGAAATGACTGGCATCCAGTTTGTCCTTAATGCCCCATCCGAATTCCTTCATTTCTTCACGAAGCGTTTTGTCCTGAATGACAAGTATTTTCCACGTTTCCAGTCCGAAAGAAGTCGGAGCCAGACGGGCCGTTTCCAAAAGCACTTCAAAGTCTTCCGGCGGAATAGTTTTTTCGCTGAATCTTTTTGTCGCATAGCGGTACTTCATAGCGTTCAGCAGTTTTTCTTTCTTAAAATTTGGTTTTGCCGCATTGACCGTTTCAATAACGGTTGATTCTCCATGATTCATAAGGTACTCCTTCATAACTGTTATAATACTGTTTGTGCCATAAAACTATCTTCTTTTTCGAATTTTGTCAATATAGATTTTATTTCTTCTCTTTTTTCATACCCATCCCGGTTAGCATCCCATAAGTATAAGGATATATTTTTTACCGCTTCTTTCATTTTTCTGAAGAAAAGTATGCAATCAATTGCAAATACTGAACAAAAGGAGTAAAATGTACATATATTAAATCGACAATTTTAAAAATATTTAATCATGAGGCATATATGATCCGGAGTTACGATAAAAAATATTTAAAGATCGCATTGCCTGCGGCGCTGGAAGGTCTCTTCATGATTCTCCTCGCTTCCGCGGATTTAATCATGGTCGGCACCTTGGGGGCTGTTTCCATTGCGGCGGTCAGTATTTTCCTCCAGCCGCGGCTCGTCATTCTCTGCTTTACCCGCTCTCTTGCTTCCTCCGTGACTCTTCTTGTTTCCCGGGACGCCGGGCGGAATGACAGGACAAACGCCTCCGATATCCTGAAGAAATCTATTTTCATCGGAGCCATCGTCCTTCTGTTCATCCACATTATCTTTTATCTGTTCCTCGAAGATATTTTCTACCTTATGGGCGCAAAGACAGAATATATGGCGGAAGCTCTCGCTTACGGAAATATTGCGCTGCTTTCCGTTTTTATTTCTTCATTCACCCTCTTTTTCCAGGCGGTCCAGCTCGGCTTCGGCCAGACGGCAATCATCATGAAGACAAATATTCTGGGAAATCTCGTGAATGTCATCATGAATTTCATCCTGATCTTCGGCATGGGGCCGATTCCTGCCATGGGTGTCGCCGGTGCGGCAATCGGTACAGTCATAAGCACCATTTTCAGTCTGTGCTGGACGATTTATCTTATGAAAAAAGATCACCTTCTTGAAGGCGGTTCTTTCATTCCGGATCAAGCGTATTTCAAAAAAGTCATACCTATTTTCCTTTCTGTTTTCAGTGAACAAGGTTTTGAGCGCATAGGCATGGTTCTTTTCACCCGCATGGCTGCGAGCCTTGGCACGATTCCCTTTGCCGTCCACAGTATCTGTATGAATATTGCCGATATTTACTGGGACTACATCGTAGGATTCGGCAAAGCGAGCATGGTCACCGCAGGGCAGTCTATCGGCAAAAAATCGGAAACCGAATGGCACGCGTTTAAACGGGCAGGCATTAAATGGACCTTTATCTGTTCCACCGCCGCATTCACCCTCACTGCCGTTTTCAGAAAAGAAATCTTTTCCTTCTATTCTTCCGATCCCGAAGCGCTTGCTATGAGCGGCATCGCTATGCTTATCTGCGCTGTCGTGAATTTTCCGGCAGGACATGCCCTCACCTGCGCAGGTATCCTGCGCGGCAGCGGAAAGACCGCTTCTGTTGCGGCGTATGCTTTCGTAAGCATCACGATTCTCCGTCCTATCATGACAGCATTCTTCCTTTTTGTCATGGGCTGGGGTCTTGTCGGCGCATGGTGCGCCCTTTTACTTGACCAATGCATCCGCGCCTCCTGCGCGACTGTCCTGCTTCACCGCCTCCAAAAAGCCGGATGGAATAAAATGATTGAAAAACTGGCGTAAATATTCCCGCTGTCCATCGGATGGCGGTTTTTCACCGGCAGATACATTTGAAATATTTCTTACTTCCGTCCACGAAATCACGAGAAAATGTTCTTTTGCTTTTTCCTGTATTATAATTTAATAGCAGCCGTTAAAATAAGTTTTTTTATTTGCGGAGACAATGATGAATTTTTCTGGAGAACTTTCTTTCAATCAAAAAATAATTACCGAAGCACGCCTCTTTGAAGCGCCTGTCCTTCCCCGGCTTAAACTGAAGAGTGTAAAAATCTTAGGACTGGCTGCCGCATAATATATCCTTTCAAAAGTCATTAATTTTATAAAGGAGAAAATCATCAATATGACAGAAAAAACAGCCTTATTACTAAATGAATTGACACCTGCACAAAAAAATTATGTAACGAACAGACTTGCAGCGAAAGAGAAAGACCTCTCAGTCGCTTATCTTTGCTGGTTTTTCTGTATTCATTATTTTTATTTAAGGAAACCGGTAAGAAATATACTATACTGGATTACTTACGGAGGCGTTTTCATTTGGGCTATTATAGATTTGTTTCGAATGAAATCCCTTGTCGAAAAATGCAATGAAACGATCGTGCAAGAATTAATTCAGGAAGCCACTTTGCTTGAAAGTTAAAGGAGAAATCAATTTATAGCACTATACGCTCCAAACGGCAAAATCGTCTGCGTTGGAATTAATAATAAAAAAGTCTGTTTGAAACGATTTTATAATCGGCAGGCGGTATAATGCTTGTGTCTGAAAATCCAAGATGCATACCGATACAACTCAATCGGTTTAACTGACAAAGTATTAGAATTTTAGGATTAGCCGTTCTATGCAGTCTGAGATTTAATAAATTTAAAAAGGAGTCTGAAATGTTTACTATCTTCTCTTATTTAGCCTGTGCAGCATTTATCATGTTAATTATTGGATTGATAAAGCCTAAATGGGGTAGCTTCGGGCGCTATCCGGATATTAATCGTTGGAAACTTGCGTTACTCTGGTTTGCTGTAGTTGCCGTATTTTCATCGGTAGGATCCGCATTTATGACTGATGCGGATAAATTACATTTGGAGCAGAGGAAACTGGAGAGGCAGGCAGCAGAGCAAGACAAAAAAGACGCTGAAAGCATAACTGCGTTGATGTCTGGGTTGGACATTGACAAAGTTTCCGCAAAATCTGATCTTTTACTACTTCGTCAACTAGGATTTACAACAGTTACAAAGATATTCGGCGATCCCAAAAGCGGCTATGAATTATCGGCTCCGGAATTAGGGCAGGCTATCGCAGCAGTATATACAGATGAATCAAAAAATATAACCGAAGTCATCTATAAAAATCACACGCTATATAAAGATGGCGTGGTAAAGAAAACGCTCAAAGATATAATATTAACAAAAGCAGATGCTGAAAGAGCTTATAAATCAGCGCGGAAATGGGTAAAAAATAATCTGAAAGATCCGGATAGCGCAAAATTCGACGATGATAAATTTGGTGCTTTCAAAGAAAATGGAATTATTAAAATGTCAGGAATTGTTAGAGCAAAAAATAGTTTTAATGCCATCGTTCCCGCAAAATGGTATGCTGAGGTGGACGCATCTTCGTATAATGTGCTCAACGCATCTATAGATAATGAGTAGCCTGTAACCACATAACATAAAAATCCCGCTATCGTACCGTTAATACGACAGCGGGAATGTAATACCCCAACCGGGGCTTATTACGTTTATGGGAATAGCACACAGCCGACCTACTTTTTGAAGGAGGCTGTTTTTTCATACAGTAAAAGCCGTTATCCATACCCGGCATTCATCCGATCAGCAGCATAAAAATCTATTGAAGACCAGACTTCATATAGGAAAACTTTTTAAAGCATCACCGTACAATTATAAAACCGAACTCCCCATCTTACAAAATTCTGTAAAATGGGGAGTTCGGATAAACATATTCTGGTGACCCAAGAGAGATTCGAACTCCCGACACCTTGATTCGTAGTCAAGTGCTCTATCCAGCTGAGCTATTGGGCCGTATATGGCAGGGGCAGAGGGACTCAAACCCCCAACCTACGGTTTTGGAGACCGTTGCTCTATCAATTGCGCTATGCCCCTGTATTTTCACATAGATACTGTCTATGTGACTGCAATATAATAACAAATATCTTCGGAAAAAGCAAGCAATTTTCTAAAATGATCCCTCTTCTTCCTTTCTTCAACAGGCTTTTTTCTTTATAGATAAGTGCCCGTTGAATAGTATAAAGTGATCCCGAGGAGGGTACATCTTGTAAATGACAGCGATAAGACAACATGGTACAATAAAATTATTCACAGGAATATTAATTTTTTCCTTTTCTTACTTTATCCGACAAAATCTGATGAGTATGTACATATTTATAAAGTTGTGCACAGTTATTCACAGTTATTCACAGATTTATCCATCTTTTAAACAGACCAGGTATGAAAGGATATACAAATGGAAATTTTTGAACTCTGGACACATGTCTTAGAGGAAATAAAAATTAAAAATCCCGAATATTATAATAACTTTTATAGTTTCGTTTTTCCCATTTCTTTTTCCGACGGTATTTTCACAGCCATATCCACCGTTCCTTATATGATTCCCTGGATTAATGCTGTCTACAAGAAGAAAATAGAGAAAATTCTTTCTGAAAAAAGCGGCATGCCTGTAAAACTTGTTCTTAAAACCCAGGAAAGCAGCGACGTTCCTATCGACGTTCCTACTGCTGAACCGACACCGGAAATACCTGTTGTTACTGAAGCTTCCGAAAATTTTGGAATACCTTCTCTTTCTTCCACATCCGATACGGAAAAAAAGGAAAACTCTCATGCTTCAGTAGACTCCCATAAAACAGAAGAAAATATGGAGATTTATGATAAACCTGCAGTGCCTGATTTCATGAATATCAAACCGCAAAATCCGGAAGAGGTGAAACTTCCCAGTATTTTAGATAATCCATCTTCCATCAGGCCTTCTGCCGTTCCTCTTCCGGTCAAATCTCCGGAAAAGAAATTTCCTTATAAATTCGACGACTATACTTTCGATAATTTTGTCCATGGAAACTGTAATGAAATTGCTTTCCAATCAGCCCATGCCATCGCTCTTTCCTGTGAAGAATATACGGATTCTCCCGATACTAATTATTCTAAAAAAAAGCCGGAAGCCAGTAATTATAATCCACTGTTCATTTACGGCCCTTCAGGTTTGGGCAAGACCCATCTTCTTCTTGCCATTTCCAATTATGTAAAAACTCACCGTCCTGATCTTTCCGTTCTCTTTGTAACGAGCGAGAACTTTACGAATGAACTCATTGAATCAATTCGCAGCGGAAAGATGCAGGAATTTCGTGAAAAATACCGCACTGTGGATTACTTGCTTATTGATGATATTCAATTTTTTAACGGTACGAAAGAATCATCCCGTATGGAAATTTTCAACACTTTTAACGCGATTGCTGACAATGATAACTACATCATTACGACAAGTGACCGTACACCGAGCGATCTGAAAGATTTTCATGAACGCTTGATAACACGATTCTCCAGCGGTATGATTGCCCATATTTCTCCTCCTGATTTTGAAATTTGTTCCATCATTCTGCAGAAGAAGGCGGAACGCTCCCATATCGATATGCCTGAAGAAGTAATTTCTTTTATTGCGGGAAATGTCAATTCCAGTGTCCGCGAACTGGAAGGTGCTTTCAAACAGGTTGTCGGTTATTGCCAGATCAAGAATGTTCCCCTTACTTTGGAAAACGCCCGAGACGCCCTTGCCGATATCATCAAGGTGGATCTTTACATTCATTTATCTGCCGAAACAATCATTGATACTGTCTGCAAGTATTATAATGTAAAGAAAGAACAGGTTTTAGGCAAATCCCGTCCCAAAAATGTGGTCATTCCAAGGCAGATGGCAATGTATATTGCCCGCGAAGAACTGAATGATTCTTTTCCCTCTTTGGAAAAATATTTCAATAAAGACCACAGTACGATTGTCCATGCTTACGAACGAGTACAAAAAGAACTCAAAAATAATGACAGGACGAGAAAAGAACTGAAAGATATATTAACTCTTCTCAAAAGGAAAAGGTAAAATACTTGTTTAAAAAACAATTTTTTGGGTAAATAAATTGTTTATAACTTGTGAATAAATCATTTTTTATAAAAAACTGTTTATTCAGTGAATAAAAATTTTCATTATTCACAAAGTTATTCCCTTCGAAAAAGAAAGAAAATATATCCTTTGCACAGACTTATTCACTTATTCACACAAACTACTTCTACTGCTTTTATTTTTTGTAATTTATATTAGTAAAGGAGCTACCATGAAAGTTACATTCCAAACACAGGACTTATGCCGTGCTTTAGAAAGAGTACAACGCGCAGCACAGACAAAAGTCACATCAAACACAAATAATGGTTTCTTTATTTCCGCTGAAGACAGAAAAGTCGAATTTCAAGCTAATGATTATTCCATCGGCATCCGTACTTTTTGCGAAGCTGATGTTGAAGAGCGGGGATCCGTCCTTATTTCGGCACCCCATCTTTTGTCTACCATAAAAATGATGCCTTCCGGTCCGGTTGTTATGGAACAGAAAAAAGGCGAAAGTACTGTTTTCTTTAAGGCGGGCCAGTATAATTCCCATTTTCCCACAAGAGATACGGCAGAATTTCCGCTGGTTACGGAAATTGATCATACGTTCCATGTAAATATGAAATGCAAAGATTTTGCAGAAATGGTGAATCTCGTTTCCTTTGCTGCCTCTACGGACGCGAAAAATCCTATTTTTACCGGTATTCTCTGTGATATTAATGAAAACGTATTTACTATGGCCGCTACGAATTCCCATCGTTTGGCGGCAAGAGAGATATCTCTTGAAGAAATACCGACAGGAAAAGGGAATTTTATTGTTTCCGCTTCTGTACTTCAGGATGTGATCCGTCTTCTTCCTGTCGGGGAAGATGATATGATGGAAATATCCTGGGCGAGCCGGCATGTTGCTTTTTCTTTCGGGGAGACATATTTCCTTTCCAATCTTATTAATGGCGTTTATCCCGATTATAAGAGAGTATTCCCGTCAAGTTTCGATTTAAATGCGACTTTGGATCTGAAGGATTTTGAAGAGGCTGTCCGTTTTGTCAGTCCGATTTCCAGGGATATGAGTTATAAAACAATTAATTTTAAATTTGAAAACGGAACGCTGGAAGCTTTTGAGGAAGATCCCGATATCGGCCGTTCTGAAACATCCATTCCGGCAGAGTTGGACGGTGCTGATGTGAAGATTACTTTTAACTGCACTTATGTGGAAGATATTCTGAGACATTCGAAAGGGGAAAAGATCATTCTTCATGTAAAGAAAAATGGACCTATGGTGGTAGAACAGGAAGAAGATAAGGCGTATCGCTATGTTGTAACGCCCATGAGAGGCCGCTGATGAAAGAAATAGAAATATATGGAGATTATATTCAGCTGGATCAATTTTTAAAAAAAGAAAATATGATTTCTTCCGGTGGTGAGACAGGAAATTTTATTGAAAAGCATGAAATTTTTGTAAATGGAGTTATTATTAAGGAAAAAAGAAAAAAAATCCGTATCGGAGATGAATTATCTCTTGATGGAGAAGTATACAGGATAATCGGGGCGAAGAAATGAGATGCGGAAAAACCCATCTCATTGAGATACGGAATTTTGAAGATTTTTCTATTGAGCCTGCCGGAAACATGACTTTCCTTACAGGAAAAAACGGTGCAGGAAAAACGAATATCATTGAGGCGATTTATTTCGCCTCTGTGGGAAAGTCTTTCCGTACAAGCAATGATGAGGAATTAATTCGCCTCGATAAAGAAGAAGGAACAATTCTTCTGGATTTTACTGTTCGCGGTGTAACGCATGAAATCAAAATCAAATTATCCCGGAATAAAGGAAAAAAGATTTTAATTAATGAGACGGCTACGAAAAAAAAAGATCTTATGGGCATGTTTCGTACCGTGCTTTTTACGCCGGATGAGCTCCAGCTTATTAAGGGGGCGCCGCAGAATCGCCGTCGTTTTATTGATTTGGAGATTTCCCAGGTCAGTCCGCGGTACTATGAAGAAATACTCCGTTATGGCAGGGCGGTACAGCAGCGGAATGCAGCATTTAAAGAAGCTCGTTTTCATGGATTTATGGCGGATGTGGATATATGGGATATGCAGATTGCCAAAAGAGCATCGTATATCGTAAAAAAAAGAATGGAAACCATAGAAAAAATGAATAAAATTGTTTCTTCTATGGAATCGTTTTTGACTGATAAGAAAGAAAGTATTTTAATGAAGTACAGGAAAAGCGGAAATCAGGAAGAGCGGTTTGATGAAGAATGGTACTTGGAAAAATTGGCTCTTGCCAGAGAAGAAGACAGCCGTTTCTGTCATACTTCCGTCGGTCCGCATCGGGATGATCTGATTTTTCTTATGAATGGAAATGACATTTCTTCTTATGGCTCCCAAGGGCAGCAGCGGACAGCTATCCTGTCTATGAAGCTGGCGGAACTGGAATTTGTGAAGAAAGAAACAGGCGAATATCCTCTTCTTTTATTGGATGATGTAGGGAGTGAACTTGATAAAGAACGAAGAAATACTCTTTTCTCTTATCTTACTAAGAAAGAAATTCAGACTATCATCACAACGACTGATGAATCTCTTGGTGCTTATGGAAAAGAAATAAAAATAGAAGGATAATGTGTTTCACGTGAAACTGAGAAAAAAGATAAGCCCTTTATGGGAGCTTATCTTTTTTCTCAGTTTTGTTTTGTTTGAAACAGGGATTATGGAATGAAAATGGTATGAAAGAAAAGCTGTTTCAAATAATTATTTTTTATTGATAATGTCAAATTTTGTTTCCGGTATGTTGCGGAGGGCGGTTTCCGCTTCCCTTAATGAAATATCTTTCAGCGGTTTGTGAAGAATCATGGAAAGAAGGATCCGTTTGTTAAGAGGACTGTCAATTTTCCTGTAAATGTTTTCCCGTATTCTCTGTATGAGTGTTTCTCTGGCTTCTTCGTAGGCTGTATATTTACAGGGAATCTTTTTGTAAATTTCGTTGTAGGAAAGATGGGGGCGTTCTTTTAAAAGAAGCATGATTTTCCAGATCTGTGACTGTTCTTTTTTATTTTCGCAGATGGTGCAGATATTTATGCCGGGAGGGATAAGGTCACCGCAGATGGTACAGGGATGCCAGCCGGCCCGTATTTCTCCTTTCCTTTTGGCCGCAGCGGCTTTCATCATTTTTGTAAAAAGGCTGCGGGTATTATTATCGGAGATGTAAACGCCGGTCCATTTATCGATAGAATTCCGTTCTTCGTCCGAAAGGGGAACGGAATATATCTTTTCTTCTTTTTCCCGCCGGTCGTTTACAGGGGCAAGAGAGGATTCCGGGGGGCGTTCGATTTTAGCTTGGCCCGCAACGAAGCGTATATCTGTGTACTTTTTTCCGTAGTCGTCTTCTCTGATCCGTTTGAGAAGATCCGCTTTCATCATATAGAGGTGGTTCATCCAGACGGAATTGGTGACGGTAATATAAAGTGTCTGTTTTTTTTCAAAAGAAATATAAGATTCCCGTGCGATCATGGAACCGGCGATATGTTTCCATTTATTTTGCAGCTGCCAGAAACGAAATGACGGATTGGAAAAGAGAGTTTTTCCTTCTTTTGAAAGTTGGAATACTTCCGAAAGGTTTGACAGACGGCCGGTTCTTTTTTCATTATTCTTTTTTTCCATCAATCCAACCCTCCTTTTCTGTTTTTTTCTATTATACTAAATAATTCAATTCTATTTCATATAAACGGTTCAAAAGGAATATAATAAAGATATAGATGTTTTTTGTAAAGGAGGATGCCATGGAAAATATAAAAAAAGGAAAAATTGATATTGATCGGTATCGCGTAAAAGCAAATGAAAAAGTGAACTTGAAAAAGTTTCCTACGAAGCGGGATGTGGATATTGATAAAGAAGAAGTGAAGAGCACTTTTTTTCCTGAAGTGATTGAGCAATTGAAAGTATATCAGGAAAAACTGTATGCCCAGAATACATACGGGCTTATTATCGTACTGCAGGCGATGGATGCGGCAGGAAAAGACGGTACGGTCAATCATGTTTTTGCAAATCTGGATCCCGGCGGCGTTTCCGTGGCATCTTTTAAGCAGCCGACGACGGAAGAAAAGGATCACGATTATATGTGGCGCATCAATAAAGCACTTCCGCCGAGGGGGAATATCGGTATTTTCAATCGTTCCCATTATGAAGATGTCATTGTGACGCGTGTTCATAATTTAATCAGTACCGGCCAGCTGCCAAGAGATTTGATTGACAAAAATATCTGGATGGAGCGGTATGAGCAGATTAATAACTGGGAAAAGTATCTTCACCAAAACGGCTTTTACATGGTCAAGATTTTCCTCCACGTATCAAAGGAAGAACAGCAGGAAAGGCTTATCGATCGTATTTTTAACCAGGAAAAGAACTGGAAATTTTCCATGGGTGATATTCATGAAAGAGAACATTGGGATGAATATCGGGAGCTTTATGAAGAGCTTTTGGAAAATACATCCAAGGATAAGTCTCCCTGGTATATTGTACCGGCGGATAATAAATGGTTTACCCGTTATGTGGTGGCGCTCATTACTCTTGATGTGTTGAAAAAGATAGATCCGAAGTTTCCAAAATTATCTCCTGAGGAACAGAAGCAGCTGGAGAGGTTCAGGGATATGATAAAAAAGGAAACAGACAAGCCTTTGGAAGAAATAAGGAAGGAAATGGAAAAAGAAGAAAAATAAGAAGCGGTTGTATTTCTTTAAGGGGGAAAAATGGAAGAAGAACGCATAAATACGGAGAAAATTGAAAAAACAGAAAAGAAAGTAAAAATTGATATCGACCGGTATCGTGCAAAAGAAGGAGAAAAAATCAGTCTGAAAAAGTTTTCCACGAACTGTGATATGGATGTGGACAAGGAGTATGTGAAGACAGTTTCCATGACAGCAGCGCTGGAAGAATTGTCCTTGTACCAGGCGAAGCTGTATGCCCAGAATACATACGGGCTTATTATCGTACTGCAGGCGATGGACGCGGCAGGGAAAGACGGCACGATTAAGCATGTCTTCTCTCATCTCGACCCGAACGGTGTCCATGTCGTTTCTTTTAAGCAGCCGACGACGGAAGAAAAGGATCACGATTACATGTGGCGTATCAATAAGGCGCTGCCCCGCCGGGGAAATATCGGTATTTTCAATCGTTCCCATTATGAAGATGTGGTGGTTACCCGTGTCCATGATCTGATTGAAAATGATAAGATTCCCAAGGATCTGGTAGATAAAAATATCTGGGAAACCCGGTATCGCCAGATCCGTGACTGGGAAAGGTACCTGGCGGAAAACGGATTCCATATGGTTAAAATTTTTCTTCATGTGTCCAAGGACGAACAGCGTGACCGTCTGGCGGAACGTATTTTGAACAAGAAGAAAAACTGGAAATTTTCTATTGCCGATATCAATGAGCGCCGTTTCTGGGACAGGTATCAGGATCTGTACAGCGAAATGATTGAAGAAACATCAACGGAAAAAGCGCCGTGGTACATCGTACCGGCAGATAATAAATGGTTTACCCGTTATGTGGTATCTCAGATCGTGTTGAAAGCAATGAAAGATATTGCCCCGAAGTTCCCCGAAATGTCGAAAGAAATTAAGGACCAGCTGGAAGAATTCAAAAAGCTGATTGAAAGCGGGAATATAGGAATGATTGAGGAAATGCAGGATGTAATGAAGGGAGGAAATAAATAGCAGTTCATAAAAGGGTGGAGAAAAGGCTGTTTAATCGATTATTCAAGTTGGAAAGGTTTTTATTCCTTATTATTCCCCGGCTTTCTTTGCATACTCCTTTTCTGCGGAATAGTACTTTTGAATATGAACAAAGAGGGAATCTCCGTTTTAATAAGACAAGAATGTTTATGTTATAATGAAACAAATTAAGTTGATTAGAATGAGGGAGGAAAAATATATGAAAAAGACAATGGCGGTTCTGGCGGCTGCAGCGGCGCTTACCATGAGCGTCTATGCGTCTCCCCAGACGGAATTTACAAAAGGGCAGTGGGAAATTAATGCAGGGATGTGGAATACAAAAACAAAAACCCGTACTTACAAAGATAACAGCGCATGGAATTTCAACGGCGACGTGACATACGGACTGACTGACAAGGCGGCGGCGCAGTTCCAATATTATGGTCTTAACAGTGATGATACGGACGGCCGCAGCCACGAATTGAACCTGCTTTACAGCGTTCATCCCCAGATAGCTGTATACACCGGATATAATCACATTACGATGTCGGACTTTCCTATCGGTGCTTTCGGGGCGGAAAAACGGGAAAATGACATCGCCCAGCTCGGTATCATCGCCCGCCAACCGATTAATGAAGTTCTTGATTTGTATGCAAAAGGCGCACTCGGTTCAAAGAATACATCCATCTGGGAAGCCGGTGTGAATTTCGCTCTCGATGAAAACATCGATCTCAATGCGGGATACCGCTATTTGAATACGGAGGGAAGCAGGAATAAAAATGTTTCCTATCAGGGATGGCTGGCAGGTGTTTCCTATCGTTTCGGCGGCGGAAGTGACGGAAAAGCCGTTTATTCTGAAAATGATATCGATTATTCCGCATTGGACAATAAAGGACAAAAGAAAGAGGAAAGCATGGTAACCATCACTCCGGCGGAAGAGGAGACGGCGGTTCCGGAGAATGATTATTACTTTATCAGTATTCATTTCGGAAATGATTCCGATACCCCCCGCGCTGATCAGACGGCGAATCTGGATGCTTTTGTCAAGGCGGCAAAAGAAACAGGTCATACTTTCAAGCTTGTAGGACGGACAGATTCCAACGGGTCTAAAGAGTACAATGATGATCTTGCTATCCGCCGTGTAAAGAAGGTGGCGGACTATGCGGTCGCTCACGGCGTGGATCTGAGTCATCTGGTGGGCATGTACAAAGGGGGAGAAGCACCGGTAGATACGAACGATACGGAAGCCGGCCGTGCGAACAACAGACGCGTAGATATATTTGAACATAAATAAGGGATAAGCCGACAGCTTTGCTCTTCTTTGGGCAAGGCTGTTTTTTCCGGGCGGAGTCTTTTTGCCCCGGAGTGTCTATGACGGACTGTCAGCAGTATCCCCTCCCCTTTCCCTGTGGCACGAAAAAAGACAGCTTTATCTTTTATAGGATAAGGCTGTTTTTGTCTGTGCTGGATCATTTATAAGAACTCTGATCAGATCCCGGCGGCATAGAGCGGAATGACGTTAATAACCGGTTCCTCATAAGGATGGATCTCTTTGACAGCGGCCATCGTTTTTTCCAAATTTTCTTTTTTTATGGTGACTTCCACTTTATACTCTTCTTCTTCACTGATTTCATTTTTTTTGCCGATGTAAGGCGTCGTTCCTTCCAAAGGACGCCATGTTCCCTTGACGGGACTGTAAGAAAGGCAGCTGTCATAGTTTCCTATATGTCCGGCGTCCGCCGATTGGAGTGCTTTTTGCAGGATGCGGAAATGGGTAGCGGGAATAAATATTTCCAGTTTCAGATATTGTATAGTCATTATTACCTCCCTTTTTGGCTTATAAAGAAAGAATCATTTCTATAAGTTCATCAGGTGAAAAAGCGATCCGTTCCGCTCCGTGGTTTTTAAGAAATTCTCCGGTGCGGAAACCCCAGGCAACAGAAATGCTGGGGAATCCCCCTTTCTTTCCTGTCATGATATCCACTTCCGAATCACCGATATAAACGATTTCTTTTGCTTTTATTCCTAAATGGCGGGCTATTGATAAAATCATTTCCGGATCCGGCTTAATGGCCATTTTTGAGTTTCTTCCGATGGAAATATCAAAAAGACCGGGGAACAGATTTTTTGATAGGCTCTGCACATGTTCATCGTCTTTATTAGATGCTACGGCACAGCGGATACCTTTTTTCCGGAGGGTGCGAATAACTTCAGGTATACCGCTGTAAGGTTTTGTTTTGATTTGGTTATGGGTTCCATAGTAAGAAGTAAAGACGTCCATGAGTTCGTCTATTTCTTCTTCAGTGGCGGGAATGTCTTCCACCGGAATCGTGTTCCCCGCCAGTTCCAGATCTTTTGCTGAAAATCCTTTTGCCATGGCGATGGCTTTGATCATGTCGAGACGCATGGCCCAGCCGAAGCAGAGTTTCACTGTTTCCTCGGAGTGTCCCCCCTTATGTCCTGTTTCTACAAGTGCGTAGTTCAGAGAATCAGTGAGGTCGCCGATGGTATTTAAAATGGTACCGTCCATATCAAAAACAGCAGCTTTGATCATTTTATCTCCTTATAAATGTTTCACGTGAAATATGAGTTTAGAAAGTTTTTTTCAAACGGAGTCCGGGAAGGATGAAAAGGAAGCTTACGGCAAGTCCTATGAAGAGCGGATCAAAAGGAAGCTTTACCAATGCGGCGGTGATAGCGGCAATGGTACTTCCCGCCATAGAGAACACTGCCCAATCCGCATTGAGATGGCCCGGCCAGAAAACAGCAAGCGTGAAAGGCAGGAAGATGCCTCCTCCCCGGAGTCCCATGGAAAGATAATTCCAGAAAAGTATCTCCGTCCCCCTGTTCATGATGGCGATAAGGGATGCCAGAATCATGACGGCAAGGACAGTCAGCTTTGTCAGGCGGAGAAGCTTTCTGTCATCAGTAATTTTCAGCAGGGGTGAAAGAATATCATGGGAAATCATAGTACCGATACCCAGCGACAGTCCCCCGATACTTCCCAGTAGGGAAAGAATGATGCCGCTCATGGCAAGGCCGCCGATGAGGACCGGCACATGATTGACCAGAAAAGTGGGCAGGACCAAGATCGGTAAGGTTCCGGGCTCTGCGGCGTGCATGTACATGCCGACAGCTACTGACGGCAGCCCGATGGGGATGACGATAAGTGCTGCGATGAAGCAGCCGGAAGCCGCTTTCAAAGGGGTGCCTGCGGAGAAGATGCATTGGATATAAGTCTGTGTGCAGAGTACGCCAATGATGACGGAAAATAAATGAGCCATGGCGGAATCCGTGCCCTGCCCCATCAGATCAAAATGAGAAGCGGGAAACGAAGAGAGGATATTATTTTCCTGTAACAGCAGAAAAGCAATGACACCGGATATGAATAGAGAAATCCAGATAATCACCATTTTCAGGATACCGCTGACGGCGGCGCTTTTCATGCCTCCGAAAAAAGTATAGGCGATAACGAGAGCCATGAGGAGAAGGGCGGACAGAAAAGGTGTCAGCCCGAAAAGGGCGGAAATGATCTCTATGCCCGGCAGTGAACTGGCAACAGCGGACAGGAGAATACCGATGGAAGAAATAATGGAAGAAAGAGCCTCGGCCTTCTTCCCGTAATAAAGTTCCAGATATTGAGGAATTGTTTCCAGTGCTGTATTGCGAAGCCGTTTGGCATAAAAAATACACATAAGGATAAAAGCGATGCCGCTTCCCAGGGTAAACCACCACGCGGAAAGGCCAAAAGAGTAAGCCAGCTGTGCCGTACCTACCGTAGCGCCTCCCCCGACGACCGTTCCCGCGATGCTTCCTGCGACAAGAGAGGCCCCCGCGCTTCGCCCCGCGACGCTGTACCCTGCGGAGGATCTTACGGAACGGGAAACATAAAAGCCACTTCCAATGACGGCAAAGACCGTGGCGGAGATAATCAATATATGTAAAAAGGTCAGAGACATAAGAATCGGCCCTTTCGTAAGTATTTTTGTAACCCTATTTCAAAAGTATAAATAGATTATAGCAGAATAAGGAAGAAGATTGGGAAACCCCTTATGTTTCACGTGAAACATAAGGGGATAAAATAAATCGTCTCCTTATGGTATAATAATATGGACTATCTGTGAAAGGATGTAAGCTATGGGGAAGATCATCAGTATCATTAACCAGAAAGGCGGCGTGGGAAAAACCACAACAGCGGTAAATCTGGCTGCGTTCCTGGCGGACAAAGGATATAAGACGATGCTTGTGGACGCGGATTCCCAAGGAAACGCCACCAGCGGACTCAGCAAAGATGTGGAGTTTGAGGAAACGCTGTATGATGTGCTTTTAGATGATGTCTCCATCGAAGAAGCCGTCGTCAAGACAGACATAAAGAAATTATTCATTCTCCCCGCTTCCATTGATTTGGCAGGGGCTGAAATTGAAATGGTTTCCATGGAAAAACGGGAATTTCTTATGAAAAGAAAACTGGATCAGGTATGCGATAAATATGATTTCATTTTGATTGACTGTCCTCCTTCTTTAGGTCTTATGACGCTGAACGCTCTTGTAGCATCACAGGAAATACTTATCCCCATTCAGGCAGAATTTTATGCGCTTGAAGGACTTTCCCAGCTGGTGAAGACAGTACAGGTCGTGACACGTAAGCTGAATCCGGGTTTGTCCATACTGGGGATATTGCTGACGATGTTTGACGGCAGGACGAATTTATCCCTTCAGGTAGCTGATGAAGTGAAGAAATATTTTGGAAATAAAGTTTTCCGTACAGTAATTCCCCGATCAGTGAAGTTATCGGAAGCGCCGAGTTTTGGCGAACCTATACTTACATACGCGCCGAAATCCAAGGGGGCGGAAGCATATAAAAAGTTGTGCCGTGAGGTGATTAAACGTGTCTAAGACCAAAAGATTGGGAAAAGGATTGGGAGAGCTGCTCGGGAAAGAAGTGATGGAAGAAAAGAATACCGAAAGTATTTCCATTTCCCTTGTTGTTCCCAATGAATGGCAGCCGCGGCGTGAATTTGAGCCGGAATCTTTAAATGCTCTGGCGGAATCCATCAAGGAACACGGCGTCGTCCAGCCGATTATTGTAAGAAAAAAAGACAGCGGATATGAACTTATTGCCGGCGAGCGTCGTTTAAGAGCGGCCCAGCTGGCGGGGCTTGTGGAAATACCTGCTCTTGTCCGCGATTACAGCGATCAGGAAACAGCGGAAATTGCTCTCATTGAAAATCTGCAGCGTGAAGATCTGAATCCTCTTGAGGAAGGACTTGCCTATCAGCGGATGATCAGTGAATATCATTTTACACAGGAAAAGATGGCAAACCTTATCGGTAAGAGCCGTTCCTATGTGACGAATATGATGCGGCTTCTGGAGCTTTCTGAAGAGGTAAAAAGCCTTCTTTTGGAGCGGAAATTGACGGCGGGACAGGCGCGTCCCCTTTTAGGGTTGGAAACACCTGCCGAGCAGATCACGCTTGCGCGCCGAATTGTGGAAGAAGATCTTTCTGCACGGCGTATCGAGGAAATCCTCCGCCGTGAAAAAGACGGACAAAAGCGGAAGCCTGCGGATAAAGCGGATGCGTATCTCCGTGCGCTGGAAGAAGATCTGGTGAATGCCGTAGGATCCCGTGTAAAAATTAAAGTGGGAAAAGGGAAAAACAGTCACAGAGGCACCATTTCCATTTCTTTTAAAAGTGACAAAGAATTTGAACGTATTACAAAACTTCTCAAACAGGGAGAATAAATGAATCCATGGATATCTTAGAATTCAATATCAATTATCAGCTCATACTTTCCGTAATCGGCACGATTCTTGCGGTTTTACTGGTATTTCTTATTCTCCAGTTTTTTTGGCTCCGGGCTAAGGTGAATCGTCTGTATAGGAAATATAAATATTTTATGATGGGTGAAGACGGCGGTTCCATCGAAATGAAGTTGTCCACAGAAGTGCGGGAACTTCGGGATATGGTGGAATCTTCCCAGGGTATGCTTCATCAGCAGGAGCTTCTGGCTACGATGCAGCTGAAATCTTTTCAGAAAATTGGTTTGGTGCGGTATGATGCTTTTGATGAAACAGGAGATAAACTTTCCTTTTCTCTTACCCTTCTGGACGGCAAAAATAATGGCGTCGTCCTTTCTTCTCTGGCTGGTCATGATGCGTCCCGCATTTATGCAAAAGCTGTGACCGGTGGTGAATGCAGGGAAGCACTTTCCGCAGAAGAAGCGGAAAGTATCGGTATAGCGCTGAATACGCTTATGCCTGATGTGGCGAAAAAGGCAGAAGATGCAGTCCATGCCGACAAAGAGAAAAATGATGAAAATCCATCTGCCCGGCGTATCGACCGGACAGAAAAGAAATAATGAAAGGCAATAGGGATATTTCCTTGAAATAGATTGGCAGGTGTGTGGATGATTAAAGAAAAAAACGAAGAAACAGGTGAAGTGAAAGTCATATTTTCATCTGAAGAATTTAAAAAACTGAAAATTTTTGGTGGTGCGGCAGCGGTACTTCTCATTCTTTCCATCAGTTTGGCGGGATGGGCGGGATACAGCACGAATGCGCTTCACGCAGAAAATGAACTTTATCGAAGCCAGCTTAAAATGGCGGATGAGAAAATGCAGGCCCTTGAAAATAAAGCCAAAACCGTAGAAAAAATCAGCGGACAATTGCAGGAGCTCGTTCGTACGAATGGCGGAACCGTGCCTGAAAATACAGGGACCGGCGGTATTGGCGGCGCTTCCACTGTTCCTGACATAGCAAAAACGGCAGGCAATAAGAAAAAAGATGATGAGAAAATTGCTGTTTCGGAAACGCCGGGGGAACTTTTGAAAGAAATGCGCCGCCTTGATGAACGTTTAGATAAGCAGATACGTCTTGTCGTCGCGCTCCGTTCTGAATTTATGAACCAAGCCTATGGAACAGTCAGCTCTGTTTTGAATCCCACGGCGGAAACGCCGAACATATGGCCAGTTGCGGGTCCTATTTCCAGCTACTACGGATACAGAACCAGCCCTGGCGGTATCGGATCTACTTTTCATGAAGGAGTAGATATTGCCGGCGATTACGGCACACCTATTTCTGCGACTGCTGCGGGGACTGTCACGCAGGCAGGCTGGGTCGGCGGCTACGGATACCTTGTGGAAGTAAAACATGCCGATGGTATTGTTACGCGGTATGGGCATAATTCCGCTGTTCTGGTTTATGAAGGACAGCATGTGGACCAGGGCAGCATGATTGCCCTTATGGGGAGCACGGGAAACAGTACCGGTCCTCACTGCCACTATGAGGTCCGTATTAATGGAGAAGCAGTGGATCCCATGTATTTCCTGCCACAAAGCTATTGAAATAAATCGGTTAAGAAAATGAATACTTATTTTTGATAATAGATAATAATTTTGATAATAATAAAATTTATTTCATAATATAAATAGTTATTTACGAAATTGAAAGCCTGTAAACTTATTACAGGTTATTTTCCTGTATGATAAAAATAGGGATAGATCTTATTTTATTATAGATTCCAATGACCGCATCTTGTGACTTTGCCAAAATATCTTGACAAAATATCTCATTGTGGCAGTGTCTGATAATTTATTTTACGTCTTTGACAAGGCAGACGGTGCATTTCTTGGAAAAGTAAAAAATGAGGAAATGCTTGGTAATGATATGCATATCGAAGGGATGATCAAGATAGATAATAATGCGTTTGCAATCCAGTACCGTACGGACATATACTAAATTGCAATATCAAATCGGACAGTCACACAGAAAAATTATGTAGCGGATGAAAATCGGGCAATCTGCTCCTTGAAAAGCTCTTCCGGTGTGTGATAACCAAGTAGACGCCGTGGAAGTCTGTTAATCCAATCTTGCACTTTTTGTACCACGTATTCTGGTACAGCACTTATATCCTTCCCTTTGGGATGAAGCGGCGTACCAGGGAGTTATGCTTCTCATTCGTTCCACGCTCCCCTGAAGAATATGGATGGGCAAAATAGACTTTTCCTTCCTTAAATAATTTGCTTAAACCACTGAACTCACTTCCGTTGTCGCTGGTAATACTCCGGAATACTTTGGGGAATAAGCTGCCGTATTGGTGTCGCAATATTTCAAGTCCTTTCCTAACACCTTCTTTTGTCTTTCCCGATATTTTGATGACATGGCGGCAGCGTGTCATCCGTTCGTCTAATGCAAGAAGGACTTCCCCTGCTTTACATTTTCCCACAATGGTATCGATTTCCCAATGGCCGAACTCCTGCCGATCATTAACGACTTGTGGGCGTTGCTCTCAATACTGTCTCCCAGGATACGCCGGTTCTTACGGCAATGGTGTTTCTTTGGTCTCCGCCTTATACGAAGAGGGAGATCGATATTTTTGATAGAAATAAGGCCAAGGTCGATATAGTTGTAAATTGTCTTTGTGCAGAGTATAACCGGGAACATATTTTGAAGTTTGGCCCTGCCACAGATGGAGTCAGGAGAAAATTTGTTTTGCAACACTTCTTTTTCAAGATATTTGAGAAAAGGTGCGGCTGTCGATAATTTGAAAGGTTTGCGGGAAGCCTCTCGACGTCTCATGTAGACGAGTTGTCCTGTATCAGCAAAGTATCTCTTGTAGTATGTCAGGTCACTGCGCATCTGGTCTACAGTACCGCGTTTCAACTCTTCGTATAGGGTAGAACGAGCAATCCCAACTTGCTTTGCAATATGGACTTTGGGAATTCTTTGTTCTATAAGAGCCTGGATTTGCCCGCGCTGATAAGGCGTCAAGTGTTGGAAAGAACGTTTCTTTGTGTTAGAATGCTGTTGAGACATGCAGGATACCCCTTTCAGTAGATATATTGGTCAAATTCATCTTACTACAGGTTTTCCTGCTTGTCTTTTTATGTGTCCGATTTCATTTTACAACTAACCCTCGCATGGAAGGCAATGAACATAAATAAAATATTGTTGACAGAAGCATTTTTGTGTGGTATGTTATTTAAGTCGCTTAGAGCGATGGTTCTTTGAAAACTGAACAGTACAGCGAGAAAAAAGC
>OLQD01000095.1_pt1 | contig 78593 bp, 102 predicted proteins | sample 1672841 | NCBI WGS metagenome assembly OLQD01 (sample SAMEA3136729, study PRJEB25190) | human gut metagenome | biome: human gut; feature: human-associated habitat; material: faeces | place: Austria | collected 2013 | reverse complement strand
TAAGGTCTAATCAGTATCTTCCGGATTATGCAATCAAAGGGTATTTCATGGTAGATGAATATTTACAGCACCCGGTATTCATTGAGAATACAAATGGGCCTCACCTATTATATATCACGGGGATTCCCGGGAATCTTCCTGAGGTAGAGAGGAATAGATTTAGGTTCCAGGAACATATTTGGTTATCATACTGGGAAGATAAGCATATAGGCTACCTTTTCCAGGTGGTAACTAGAGAACAAGCATTAACTCACTTAATAAACCAATAACTTACAAAATACAAAGCACTATGAAAACTCAGGAGTATGTAAAGCAATTCAAGTTGGACCGGGAACATTACAACTTTAACCGGGAGAAATTTATGGAGGCCTTCGGTCAGGAATTTAATGACCGAATTGAGGCAACCATTACAGCCTGTAAAAAAATGCAGGTGCAGTTCACCTACAAAAAATTCCTCCATGCCATAAAAGAGCAACAGGATAAATTCCGGAATATTTCCCACAAGAAAGTTGGGGAACCTTTTTCGGAAGGTTTATTCTCGGCATTCTTTGCCTTACATGTTATACCTCTACGGGCAAGTCTTTTCCCTAACATTCATGCCGAATTAGAGGAGAAGAGGAGAAAGGCAATTGAAAGGTATGACAAGATTAAGGCAGAACTGGAGGCCGCTGAAAAGGAACGGCAGGAAAGGGAAAAGAAAATGGAACCGGTTGTAAAGGCTCTGATGACATACGCAGTAGCCAAAAGCTTGGCAAAGCAATCCAAGCAGGTGGGTAATAAACCCAAGGGAAAGAAGTAAATCCTAATAATACAAGACTCTAAAGTTACTAAGATTTTATGAAGACCCTTTTAGAGATAGCAAAATTGGTAGAGGATAAAATGGTGACCTTGTATCAGGAAGCCGGAGAAAATGAGGTAAACATGAGCTATTGCTTCAGACAAAGTTCTGTAACCATAGAAATGCTTTATCCTAAACATGTGCATAAGCTGCTATCTGAACTTTTAGCTATGAGTAACCAGCTTAAATGCGAAAGTCATATAGCAGATTACCAGCTCTCAATAAGCTCATCAAGATTGAAGGTAAGCCTATTTCAGTAATCCAGCAACCTGACTATCAAAGAGTTAATTCAAAAAGGCCCTTACCCAATCGGGGCCTTTTTATTTACTTATCTTGGGATTAACTATTAGATACCAAAACTTAACACTATGAAAGAACAAAAGATAGTTCCAAGGTTTCCAAGAGGAATGGGAGTAACCCAATTAGCTCTACAGGCTAATGCTGGAGATGATGAAGCTCTCAAGAATCTGACCAAGTTCATTATCCATATCTGGATTGTCAACAACGGGAAATTATGGGCAAAGGTTTATTCCGTAAATGAACTCGCAGATTTCTTGAAATGTGAACCAGCAATTATTCAGATGCAAATGAAACAAACGTTTCTAGACAACGGTTTATTTGACCGTAGCAAGATGAATGAGATTGCTGATTCTCTTATGGGAGCTTGCATATCATGGGCACTTGAAGACCGTATGGAAGTAAGCCAGCAGGTTCAAATACTCAGGGATTCTCAGGGCGGAAGATATGCTCCATTCATCACCTCAGAAGTCAATAAGGCCCTTGGATTGAAACAGCAATCTACAACTTCTCTTCAGAGTTTAGTAAGGGCAGTAACTGGAGGGGGTACCGTGAATATCTTTGCTCAACAGAACAATCAATTCAATAATGGTGCCCAAGAAGAGCAGACTTTAACTAGAGATGAAGCCATGGAAATGATTCAAAGGGAGTTGGCTGACAAGGGTGGTATAAAGGAAATTGAATATGTAGAGAACCAATATGACTTCAAAGAACTACCAGTTGTAGTTGCAACCAAACAAGATGGCAACATGGGTGAGAAAGAAGGATTAACCCTTAAAAACGGAGAACTCGATAGCGTAACAGGGGACTACCATGGTGCCTTAAAAGTTTTTGACGAAGACCATCACCAAATCCGACGAGAGATAGAAGAAGGAATAGCTTATGAAGAAGTAGACCCAGAAATCCAAGATTAGCCATTGATTTTTATTTGCATATTAAAAATATAATTATTAAATTTGTATAAACAAAAATCAAAAGGCTATGGATTTAATAATTAGACCCAGTAGCAATGACACTATAGCTATTGCTCTTGGTGGTAAATTAAAGGGAATAAAGGTTAAGAATTCCTGGGTAACTCTATATCTATCCCAAGATGACCTTTGTAAGATACAATATACCCTTGAAAATTATGATTATCAGGGTAAGTACTTAATATCATTCCCGGATAGATTTTTAAGTATTAAAAGTGAAAGTGAACAAGGAGAAGAGATTCAATTCAATCTATAACAAACACCTACTATGAAAGAAGTATTAAACGCAACTCAAGTAGTAAACCGAGTAAATCAACTTATCAATGAAGGTAAGAAGTTAAAGGTATTCGGTTTACCTTATCCACCTTATCAGGAAGATTTGGTCTTTACCGATGAGAGAATCAATCGGCAGGGTTGGCTATGCACCAACTCGAAGGTAACTTTATCAGCATCTGCCTGTGCTACCAAGATAAAGATACACACAATCACGAGTTGGTGCAACCTTTTCCAATATGTTGAAAACGGCAAATACATCGATACCATCAGTGAAGACGGGAACTACGTCGGTATGCAGGTTATGGATGATATCTGCCCGGGAATGCTTTTGGGAGAGTCTCAGGAAGACAAATTGATAAACCTGGGTATGATTATAGATGTAATGGATGATGAAGATGAAGCTATTCGTACGGTAACAGTAGTTGGTACGGATTTCTTGGAAAGAAACTATCATTTATTAGCCAAAGAACCTTCAAATTACTTTGTATTCGACAAAATCATGTAACACTTTTAGGTATGCACACTAATCATCGCATAGCTCTTTTAATCAGGGCAAGCAGACTTTACTGCCACAGCATGTACCAGGAGTATGAACCTAAATATTACTCCATAATCAAAGAAGTAGTTCTCAACTTTACTAACAAACTCTTCGGTACAAAGAGTATTGAGAACAAGATAGATATCAAGGTATTGCCTCTGTTTGAGGATAATTACATAGGGGTAAATATAGCTATGGAGTTCCCTGATGAATCCAGTCTGGAGTTCGAGCTTTACAAGCAACCACTTATTCCGGAAGAAGATTACTACTACAAGCCGAGACCTATACCAGCTAAGGCCTAATAAATAAAGGACCATTAAGACCTCTTATCTAGAGGTCTTTTTTGTGTTACTAAACTAAACTTACCTTTATAAGGATTAAAATCTCTAGAACCTATTCCTACTGCCTGATGCCGAGAAGTTTTATTTGCATATTATTGCTATATTTGTATAAAGATAAAAATAAATATAAACCATAAATTTAATACCATGGAAAAGAAAAAGATTAAGGACTTAGCAAAAGGGGAATACTTTATCCTGAATCCCATCGAAGAACCCAATGCCTCTCAAGTCTGGGTAAGAGGAGAATACATCAGGGAAGCTAAGAAATACAGTACCTACAAATGGGAGGACACTAATCATGAAACTCTCAGGAAAGGAGACAAGGAAGTTTACATAGGTTTTACCTTTTAACACTTACAACTATGGCACAACAGAAAAGGTACAAATTGCTCATCTGGTTCTATCTCCACAATCACCTTCACAAAAGTATTCATGCTGCACATAGCATGGAGGTAGAACTAACCCGGAAAACTGAAGTTAGTGAATGGATAGATGAAAATGATGAGAGTATTGCAAAAGCATACCTCATTTGACCTCTGATTTATATTTGCAAATATAGATTAAATTCATTATATTTGTAATATAGAAAAGAAATAAAATCGAAAATATTATGAAAGATTACAAAAAGGTATTGCTGGATGGGTTAAAGAAGTCGAGCAATGTTCAAGAAGAAGAGAGGGATTGCATTAAAGAAGCAATCAAAGAAACCTACCTTGGTATGGTAGAAGAGTTGGATGCCCGATTAGGGTTAGAACTCTTTGATTATCGGGTAGAAGTAAGATACTACTCTGATGGAATCCCGGAAAGGTTCAAACATACTCTATGGGTTAAATTCTCGGATGAGACCATGCCCAAGATGTCTTTCAGAGGGGCAATGCAACAGGTGGTATCTATCCTCTCAACTGGAGATGATGAAGTAAAGATTATCAGTCATAACACTGGACTCAAAATCGAGATAGTAGCATGAGTGCATTCAATAAGATACAAAGAGAATACAACTGGGTATGCAAGCATATCAAAGGTCCTTTGTATAGAATAAAGATGCAAGAGCTATACAATGAGGCTAATAAAGCTATCCTCGACCCAAAGTTAACTCCAGAACAGAAATTAAAACTAATCGGTATCAGAGATACATTAAAGACAAAACTATGAAAAAGAAAGGAGAACAAGGGTGCTTAAGGCCCCTACTGATAGCCATTATATTAGTACTGGCAGCGACGATTTGGTACCAGATATCCTACCAAAGTGAGGAAAAGAAAGAGCCCGAGACAAGGCAATTAGTAAATCCCGACGGGAGCCTAAAATTTGAAGCAGTTCAAAGATTGGCTCCCGATTATATTGATAGCCTCAAAAGAGCCGGTGAAATTGAGAGATGGTTAAAAGAACACCCTCAGCAAAACATCAATATACACATCACTATAGAAGACGAACGCTGGTAAAGGCCGTTAATATTTATTTGCAAAATAGCCAATATTTTGCTATATTTGTATAAAGATAAAAATAAATATAAACCATAAATTTAATAAGGCCATGATTAAACAAACTCGTAATCCTATCAATAGAGGAGATTAAATACTTAATCGACTTACCTCAACAGAATTACCGTATACTCCCCGCAGGGTACAACCCTAATAAACTCGGCTAATCATGAAAACACAATCATATCTTCATTTATACCTCCTGAAGAAAGTTCACGGACGGTGCAAAAGACAAGGCATGACAGACCCCGAAAATGTATTTCCTTCAATAGGAGGATGCACCTCATTTTGCAACGGAGAACGCTTCCAACAAAAGAACAGAAAATGAAACAAGAAGAATCTAGAGAGTTAAGGAATCTCTTCATGAATCAACTCAATGCAAAGTTATCTGAACTCTATAAGGAACTCCCGAGAAGGAATCCCAAGTATTCATTCGAAAGACCTTACAGGAATCATCTACTAAGGCAAATCAACCAAATCAAATTCGAACAAACCCTGAGAAGAAAGGGATTAAGGTCACAAGGAGTATTCATAACCCTTAACAAATAAAGCCATGAAAGACATTTTAGTATCTTACACTCGGCAAGAAAAGGATGAAGCCACAGGAAACTACATCCCAGTAAATCACAAAGGATATATTCAACACTGGGACTGTGGCCCAACCTACATCGAAGCCATAATCCTCAGTATCGAAGGAAAATTCCACTCAGTCTCAATAGATAAAATCTGGGTAGAAAAAGAAGATATGCCCCAAAACAAAGAATAACCCCGAAATCAATAGAAGAAATCATAAAGGAGTTAACACCAATAGAAAAGGTACAAACCTTAATATCTATGATAGATACTCCCATGGGGCAGGAGAAAATATCCCAAGGGTATAATCCTCTTGGCTCAATCCTTAAAAGAAGACTACCCAACTACCCCCAAACAAGAATAAATACAAATATTCAAACAATCCTTAATATACATATACCCATATAATATTCATAAGGTAATATACATGTAATATAAATATACATCACAATCATATATGGCTTTTAGGATTAGCTTTTATCTTAGAAGCCTTTTAGTTTGACCATTAGGATAGGGAAAAGTTAACAAGCGGTCCTTGTGACAGTTCCGGACAACGAAAAAGTCCAAGAGCCCTAAAATCGGATTAGGGCAAATTTTTGGGTAGTGGGTAAGGTAAGGGGCTACTGTGTACCCTAAGAGCTCTGGAGCTATCTAGGTTACTATACGTATTAGCTAAGTCGACTTAGGGCCCTAAGACCCAAAGAGAGCCCTAAAGGCACCTTTAAGGTACCCAAACCTCTACCTTATTCAAATCTATATATATATATATATAATATAAGTCTTATTAAGGATAAGGTTAAGGCAGTAGCTAAGGCCTTTTCGATAAAGAGACATTAGGCCCCCTGACTCTTGATATCTACAGCTTGACTCTCTATTCATATTGGTACACTAAGGGGTACCTAAGATGGGCCTTAATCCCAAGCCTTAAAGAGTACAATCTATATTATATATATATATGCGAGTCTTTTAGGTCATTTTGGAACAGGTGTCTAAAATCGATATGCCAGGAATAGAGTATTGGAGATTTGATTTCTCAAGTTAAGGCTGGTTTAAGGCACATTTAGGGTACCTTTTAAGGCCTTTTATGATATGTTAAGGTACCTTAATATAGCCTTCATATTATATAAGGATTGGCTTTTAGTGGCCTTTGGGATTATGGCCTTGGGCCTTATGAAGGCCCGGTATATTTATTTGCATATATAATATATTATATCTATATTTGCATAACGAAAGATAAATAATAAACCGATAAATAATAAACCATAAAACATTTAAGGCCATGCTTAATTCTAAAGACTTCACCACTGCCCTAGAAATTATCTCCAAACACCATTCAACCGAATTGGCAATCAATACTCCTAGCAATAACTTCGTAGGGTATATAGGGCAATCCGAATTTAGGTTACACCTAAAGAAATGCGTACCCGTCGTAATCAATAGCCTTATTAAGGAAGGTTTCATATTAAGTATGGGACCTGAAGGATTAGAGGTAGATAAAATCTAGCCTTAGTTAAGGCCTCCAATTATTATTTGCTTATATTATATAAATATATTATATTTGTAATGCAGTTTAACAAATTAAATAGATAAAATTATGAAAGATTACTCGGTAAACTCTTTTAAGGTTTGTATTTATAAGGTTAACCCTGATAGTTGGATTATCAGAGCCTTGGAAAATAACGGATATAACCTCGATAACTGTCTCGAATTGGATTACCAGGCGGGGTTTATTGCAATCGAGGTATATAAGGATGATTTCGATTGGGTATGCGAACTCTTGGATTATACTGAGAACCCGGATAACACCAGGGAACAGCTGCTCGAGTTTTATAACTATGCTCGGACAGAGTATAAGGACCTGGAAGGTTATCCGGAATATATTTAGGGTAGGGGGGAGTTGGCCCCCCATTTGCTTTCATATTTCTCTCTGTTAAGGCCTGCCAACTCAGGCCTTTTTTATTTATGAACTTATAAGGCCTTTAAGGATTCAATAAAGGTACCTTCTGGCACCCAATAGGGCCTTTTATAATAGGCTGTATTGGTAAGGCCTTATATCGCTTTTAGTGGCTTGGCTTATAGGCCTTTTATAATAGGCTGTATTGGTACCTAAGGGTGCCTTGCCAAAGGACCTTTACTAAATTTCCTTTCAATCTGAATTAAATGAAAGGTGTAATTTAATGCAAGCAGGGGTATATCATAGAAGTTTATAATTAACAAGCTGGAGAATTAGTTATTTATAAAATAAAAATATTCTAGATTCCTGAGGACTAAGGCCGAAAATTGAAATGAACATTAAAGGCCTAACCCAAGGGGTTAAGGTACCTCGGGGTGCTAGCTAAGGCTAAGTTTTAATCCAACCTTATACCAACAAACCCTCATGCTAACAATAACCTTATAACCCACTAACCATTAAACCCCCTAACCATTAAACCCATTCCCCCCCCAATTCCTGAATAGGCATAAATTATCATAATTCGTTCTATTATAGGAAATAATAATCAAAATTAATGTCTAAAATTTTGTAGTTAAAAACATTATTTGTATATTTGTATATCTGCAATGCAGAGAGGAACTAACAAAAGTTAAACCAATTAAAATTTTTACTACTATGAAAGCAAATGAAATTTTAGCAATCGGCAACGAAATTTTTTCGACCAACGAAAGAAAATCAATTTATCGCAAAGAAATTTTTGTAGAGTGTAAAACAGACAAAGAAAAAAAGAATTTACGAATGAAGCTACGTAAAAAATTAGATGCTTTTATTGCTGAATTTATTGCAACCTCTAAAAATGAAGAAAAAAGAAAAGCATTGAGAAAAGCGTGGCAAGAATATGCAAAGCAAGTCTATATAAATTCTGCTTGCATTGTCGATGCAAATGCTAACACAGAAAAAAGGGACACAATTAAAAATTTCTTGCTTGCAATGAACGAAACCGAAAAGAAAAATAAATAAAGTTAAACCTTTTAAAATTTAATGTCATGTTACTTAATTTTCAAAATGTAGAGGATGTAAAAAAAGTATTAAACAACTTAACCTCAAGTGAAAAATTAGAATTAGCAAGCAATATTTACATGGGTCGTAATCAATCTGATTTCATTGATAGCAAAGGAAATTTTTTTGAGGAGTTAGATAAAGAGACAGACATAAATAATTTCTATGAAGAATTAAATAATATTTTTATAAAAATTTATAACAATCATAAAAAAGTAGAAAAGTATTTAATTCGAAAATTGCAAGAATCGTATAGATATTTTGATATAGATGAAAAAGATATAAATAAAATTGATTTACAATATTTAGACGACCGATGCGCTGAAATTTTCGAATATTAAAAATAAATAGGGGGGGCATAATATGTCCCCTATTTTTAATAAAATTTAATTTTGCGATAGGGACACCGTGGCCCCTTTTTACTGCCAGATGTTTTTGAAGACCTCATGATAAGACTCTTAAGGTACCAAAACCTTTTTACTGCTAGCCCCCTTAGGCTCCTCGTGATAAGCTCTTCCTGAAAGGCCCATACCACATAGGTATATATCCATTACCTAATCACCTCCTCTCCCTACACAAAATGAAGAACCCATCCAAAGGCCTTTCATAAAATTTTTCCAGGATATTTTTAAGGCTCCCATTATAAGGACTTCCCATACACCTTTGCCTCATAAACCTTAATCAATTTATCAAAGGCCTTAATCCTGGATTCAGTATCAAACCTATCCCCCAATAAATATCAGTAATAGAAAGGTTATCACTAAGGTTCTTATAGGCCTCGGTATTCTTATCACCACCCAAGAAATCAAACCAGAATGCAAAATATTCCAAATATAAATAACTCACCTGATATTTGAAGATATTTTCTAGAAGTGTTGCCTAAGATTGAAAGGACAAGCCCTGTTATTCCTATTAAGGAAGTAATTCCTATGGTTATCCAAAGGCAAGTGAATAAATCTTGAATCATAGGCTGTTACCAATCCGGTAACCGGGAGTTCCAAATGGCAGCCACTATGTAGACTAAAAGAAAAGGGCAGGAAATTTCCTGCCCTTAACTGTGTGAATGTAATGATTATTTCTGGTCTGGTTCTTGAATCTTTGCTCTCTGTTTCAGGTAGAACTTGGTCTCTACAAATAGATATGGATAATCCTTATTCTCCGGGTCATGTACTAATGTATAATCAACCCCTCTCACATTAGCCCTCATATAGTGAAACTTTCTCCAGGCTTCACTGTTCAGGTTTTTGATTACCTGTTCGAAAGAAGAGACAAAACCTATCCTCTTCCTAATGTATTGTTTCGGTGTTCTCAATGTACTTCTACATACTTCTTCGTAGAACATCTCTTCTACTACTCCACCGGCTGCATAGAACTGACCAGGTGTATAAACTTTTACTGCCATATAATTGTGATTAAGATTCCCAGATATCGAATGATTGGTCTTGGTTTGTTGTAACTACTAAATCATAGTTTTCCCTCTTTACTCTAAGCTTGGAGTAGGTTATACCATATTTCTTGTAAATACCTGCCTCAGTATCGGTTAGGATATTTTCTATATTACCTTTAAGTTTACCACTAAACTTCTGAGGACACCCCATTATCAAGGGGTTTATCTTTCCATAGATTTTGTCCACTATCAAGCTTGGAATATCTCCGTCCAGTATTACTTTCTCTATATAGGCATCCCACACGGGAATTTCTTTCTTCTCTTGGTCACTAACCCTTGGAAGTATTATTTCAGTGTTGATTCGTCTTCTTGCCATTTCTGAAGAGTACGTTGAATGTTAATATAAACAGCCCGGTTACTACTGCCGGACTTACCGCCCAAATAAGGAATAAAACTCCATACCTTACTGGATTACTGGCTTTCCTTAATTGAGTTTCCTTGATTACACTTATTAGGAAGATACAAAAAATAAACCCTAAAACATACATGATGAGTAGGGTATAACCCAACCAAGTCGGGGGAGTAGCTGTTAGCGTATTATACATGATATAATGATTAAGCAGGTGATGCAAATTATAAGTGTTTGTATGGCTTCTTTCTTACCTTTGGACCAAGATTCATTACCTTCATATCCCTTGTCAAGCTCTTTCAAAGCTTTCCAAGCCATTCCACCGCTATATGCAGTGTAACCGAGTATGTTAACTATGGCCCAATGTAAGAGGAATCGTATCATATATCTCCGAGTTTTTCGATGATACGGCTTATTTTAGCCGCTGCATACATAATAATATTGGCATTTTCAATGCCTTTCTTATTGATAGCGGCTAATTTATCGATACCACGAGTTAAAGTTCTCTGAGCCGTTATAGTTTTGTACTTTTCTTCATCGAAAACTTCAATTTTGTACTTCGAATTTAGAGGATGAAGAGTTCTATCCATCTTGATACCATTCTCAAGGGTGTAAATTCCATTTTTCCTCTCCTTAATTGCCGTCTTTTCAAAGAAGGCAGGTCCTGTTACCAGTAGTAAATCACCAACTTTCATAGGTTTTGTTATTATTTTATGCAATATAATATAGATTATTCAACTTCCTTCAAGTATTCAGCTATAATAGGGTCTTCACCTCGTATAATCTTACGTAAAGGACGGTAACTTTTAACTTTGAATTTAGATTGAAGTTGTTTAGTAGTCCAATTAGGATGTTTTTGATAGAATTTATAAATCTTTATCTTGAGTTCGTTGCTATATTTAGATTTTGGATGTTTATCTCCGAATACTCTATAATAAGGGTTTTTATCTCCTCGTTTATCCCCCGGCTTCATTCTACCCTCTCTCACAGCTTTTTCAGTATTTTCTTTGGGTGTACACCAATATAGGTTACTTACCCTATTATTTAGGGGGTTATTATCCTTATGACCCACATAAGGTTTATTATATTTGTTAGGTATATGAACTTTTGCTACTAACCTTGAAACCGAACGTATTCCTCCTCTAAAATAAAAATAAGCTCGACGGTATTTATGATTCTTGGATAAACTGTGGTATATCCTTAACTGTACCCAATTATTATTCCTTAACTCAAAGATATCACCGTCAACACTTACATATAATCCGGGCATCCAGGGAACATTCTCTTTCATCATAAAATATGTTTTAGAATAATAGCAAAGCTAGTTCTTTGCAAGACCTTCCGGTATATATTATAAAATTCTATTTTCCAATGAATGTTTTAGGTGTATGTGGAGCTCAAGGAGCTCTATTATTCGAGTTTAAAGAGCATCTTATAGCCAATGTAGAGCCAAGAGCAGTATTTCACTCCAAAAAAGAGGAGCAATGGAAGCTCAATTTTGGCAATATACCGTTTGTAAGGTCACTGGAAGAGGTAAAAACTTCCAAAATAGACCTAATACTCGGCTCTCCATCATGTGGGCATAGCTCGGTATTCTCATATTCCAGGAAAAAATCCCTGGGCAAACCCCGGGAGGATGTCACCCTTAATTTATATCTTTCTAGTGTTAAGAAGTTCAAACCGGCAATATTTATGCTTGAGAACCTCTCTAAGCTTCTAGATTTTATTCCTATCGGGGAATGGGAACATAATTTACCAGATTACAAACTTATAGTGCACTGTCATCCTGTTACGGTATTTGGTAATTCTCAACAAAGTAGGAAACGTTTGGTGTTAATAGGAGTCAGAAAAGACTCCAATATCAATCCTCAGATTTTTGACCATACTTTTCGAGTCACTAAGCCTAAAAATCTATGTGAATTGAAGAAAGAAGTACGTAGAGACATAAACTATAGAGAAGCTGACGATAAAAAATTGGCCATGTATCATTATGCAGATAAGTCAAAAACTACTTTGACAGTAGCTCAAGTGAGAAAGCTATGGAAAACAGAGTTTAAGAATGACTACAAATGGCCAATGAGAACCCAGAAGATGAAGACTCTTCCTGGAGTATATCGAAATAAGAAAAAGAGCTACCCATTAACCGTAAGACCTTCATCAAGGCAATTTAATCCCCACGGTAGAATAATGGGACTTGATGAATATAGGGTGATTATGGGTTTTCCCAAATCATTCAAGGTATATTTTGACAATGCTAATCCGACTTATTGGTTGAATAAAGGGAGAAATACCCTAACTAAGGGTGCCGTATATGAGAATTCATTGTGGTTAAAATCCTGTTTACAAAAGGCTGGTCTAATATCAAAATGAATATCCCCTATCGCGTACGTATATGCGCAGTTATTGAGTATTTTTCTTTAGAAAAATACGAAAATAACCTCCAGCTTGCTGGAGTACTTAGCTTTTAAGTATTAGCTTTAAGATTTACTTTCTTTAACCCCCCCTATAATCCCCCCCTAATTGTTTTCATAAACCCTGAACCATGAAAAATGTAATCCTAACCTCGGCCTTCATATTTATGGCCTTAACCATATTCTGGCTATGGAACCGAAACTCGGAATTAAAAGAAGGTATTAAAAATTCTACTGAGCAACCTGATACGGTTTGGGTTAATAAACCTTTTACAGCAAAGGTAGAATTTCCAAATTTTAAGTTGCCCAAGATGGTATTCCTCTATCAGATAGATTCAGTACCTATTGAACGTATTGAATATGTTGATAGAGTAGTTACTATCATTCAGAAAGATTCAACCAAGATTGAATACAATGAGTTATTTCTAACTAACTATCCAAAGGCTCCAAAGTTATTGCAGATACTTTCAAATCGAGATAAGCTATCTATCACTACATTCAATACAGACTGTATATCAGCTACAGAAGAATATACAGTCAACTATTCTCGATATCAGTATAATTACCTGGATGGAAAATTAACCTATAAGAAAACACCTTTCCTTAAAAGATTCAATCCAGTGATTAAATATACCTTACGACCAGTACATAACTTCCATGATTTAGATTTAGGCTTGAAGTACAATACCAGTAAATTTAATTATGAGGCTGGGTTGAATATCAACTATTATCCCAAACTTCGGGACAATTTATGTCTCGACCCATACCTAAGAATTTCATACAATTTCTAACATGGCAAGAAAAAAGACCTTAGTTGAAGATGCAAGTCTTACACCCGAACAACTTAAGACCTTGGTTCGGGTGATGAAAGACCCATTCTTCTTCTCTACTTTCTGCTACGTGATTAACCCCGTATTGGGTATGGTAAAGTTCCTTCTCTATCCTTTTCAGAAGGCAGTTCTTTACCAATTCATGCTCAATAGGTTCAATATCATCCTAAAGTTCCGTCAGGCTGGTATTACTGAGCTAATCTCTCTCTACTGTCTTTGGTTAGCAATGTATCATCCTAACAAGAAGATAAATATTATCTCAATCAAGGACACCGTAGCAAAGAAGGTACTGAAGAAGATTAAGTTCATGTACAAGAACCTTCCTTCATATCTGCAAGAGCCAATTATAAATGGTCGTGCATGGGAGTTTGGTTCTGTATCAACTATAGAGTTTGCAAACGGTTCAGTTATTGAATCTATACCAACTTCTGACCAAGCTGGTCGTTCTGAATCTTTGTCGTTATTAGTGATTGATGAGGCAGCTATTGTTAGGTGGGCTTCAACTATTTGGGCTTCAGCTTTCCCTACTCTATCAACCGGTGGTGCTGCTATAGTAAACTCTTGTATTACGGGAGATACCCAGATTATTGGCAAGGATGGGCCATTCAGAGTAGATTCTATTTGTCCCAAAACTTTTGGTAAGATGGATATATCACATCTTGGACTGAGAGTATTATCACATACTGGAAAGTGGCAGAGAGTACTTGGTTCTGTAAATAAGGGTGTACTTAAAACTTGGGAAGTTCACAATGAGCAAGGTAGGGTTATTAAATGTACTCCAAAACATAAGTTGTATACTCTTGAAGGTTGGTTACCTGTTTCAGAGATAATCAAACGAGATATACCTGCTATCTTCTATCATACTGGTATAAGCGGTCTAGAGCAAAATCCAGTAACCGTAAAACCCAAGAAAGAGATATGCAAACCCATACCTGGTTATCCAAACTATGAAGTCTCCAACTGGGGAAGAATCTTCATTGTAAAGAATGGGACGAGGGTAGAGAAGTTACCAAGACCTTGTTCTGGTAGAGAACAATATCTCAGCATTCAGCTTTGGAATCAAGGTCAAAAGAAAAAGATATGTGTCCACAATCTGGTGGCTAAAGTATTCTTGGGAGAAATTCCAGAAGGATATGTAGTTGACCACATTAACAACAATCCTTCAGACAACTATGTAACCAATCTCCAGATAGTTACAGTAGCTGAGAACAGTCAAAAAGCTGCAAAATACTCTTATGGCATGAAGCTTGGGTCTAAGCTGAAAGGTGGATTCAACTACGACTTAAGAGTAGTAGCTTACATAAGGTATCGTTATCAAGAGCTTGGTTACTATTATGGAGTGTTAGAGAAGATATCTCAGGAGGTTGAATATAAGTTCGGAGTTAAGCTGAATAAACCATATATTCAACGCATTGTATCTGGTAAACGTGGTACTAGTATCTATCTTTCTAAACTGAAAGTAGTTAGAAAGTATTACGATACCATTTATGATATTTGCGTTGAACACGATGAATCTTACCTCATAAACGAAGACTACGTGTCTCATAACACCCCTTATGGTATAGGGAACTTCTTCCACAGTACTTGGGTAGATGCTATATCTGGAGGTAATCCATTCAACCCCATACGTCTGTATTGGCAGATGCACCCAGACAGAGATGAGAAGTGGTATGAAGAGATGTCTGCTGCACTTGGTCCTAAAAGAACTGCTCAGGAGATAGATGGTGACTTCTTATCATCTGGTAATACAGTATTCGATTTGTCCGATATCAAAGCTATTGAGGAATGCCTATTCGACTACCCGATTATCAATACACGTTTGAAAGGTCAATACAAAGAATTCAATGAGCCAGACCCAAATAAGGAATACTTCATTGGTGGAGACTGTGCTACTGGACGAGGTACTGACTACTCTGCTTTCACCTGTATGGACCGAGATGGAGAAGAAGTTGCAGTATACAAGGGCAGAATACCCTTGAACAAATATGCCCGCTTACTTGGTGATATCGGGGAGAAGTATAACTTTGCTAAGTTAGCTCCTGAGACCAATGACGTTGGTATGACGGTGACAACCATACTTCAGGATGAGGGTTATCCAAACCTTTACTTCTATACTAAGCTTCTTAGGAAGAAACGTAAGAATAGACCTGAAGAAGATAAGTTCCCTGGTTGGTTGACCACAACCAAAAATAGGTCTGTCATCATTGAGAACTTGGAGAAGGATATACGGGAAGAAAACGTAATCGTGAAAGACCCGTTCTTTGTACAAGAAGCTTACACATTCATATATGATGGTGCAGGAAGACCTATTGCTCGGGGTAAGCACAGGATGAACAACTCTTCTATGGACCTTGACTTGGAAGGTGAGACATATTCAGATGACGCTATTTTTGGAAAGGCTATCACTAACCATATCAGGTGTCACAGTGCATCTAACACTGTAGTGATTCCACAGTAGACCATAAACAATCTTATATAACATGAAACTTAATCCTATCAGGTGGTTCTTAAGGTCAAAGCCTGTAGAATCAAAGAACAAAGATGAAGGAAAGGGTTCAATAAGTCCGGGCAGGGTTTCTCAACCAGATGATGGTGTGGGGAACTCTGAACTCATTACCACTCTTAATGGTATGACGAACTTAGTTACCCCAACGTTCAGAACTGAACTAATACCTATCATTCGGGACTTATACAAAATAAACCCGGATGTAAGTATTGCACTACAGGACATGTTCAAGCTGTCCAATACTGGTCATACCATTGACTTCCCAAATAACACGGCTGAAGAGTCTACCAAGATGAGGGAACATCTAAAGAAAGTTACAAAGAGGTGGTCGAGGTATACTGCAGGTATAGACGGGTTGGTAAACAAGTTCATTGTTCAACTATTGGTTAGTGGTGCAATATCTGCAGAGGGAGTACCAAACAAGAAACTTTCTGGATTGGAAACCATTCTTTTCATTAAGCCCGAGACTATCAGGTTTAAGAGAGAAAACAATGGAGTATATCATCCATATCAAAGGAATCCACGTATAGTAGACGGTCTTAAAGATTCATTTATCAAATTGAATACCGAGACCTACTGTTATGTTGGGATGTACAACGACACTGACGAACCGTACGGAGTACCTCCTTTCATGTCTGCTCTGGACTCCATTGCTGGTCAGCATACTATGAGGAAGAATTTCAAACATATCATGGAAATCATGGGTATGGTTGGATTCTTGGAAGCAAAGATGGCTAAACCTCCTCGTACTGCTGGTGAAAGTGAAAAAACTTACCAAGAACGTCTGAACAGTACGCTCCGAAAGATGAAAACCAACATTGTTGGTGGTATGTCTGATGGAGTTGTAGTTGGTTATATCGATGACCACGAATTTGATTTGAAGTCTACCTCGGCTTCTATGCAGAACATTAACCTCCCTTGGAACATGAATCAGCAATCTGTTGCTAATGGATTGGGAGTAAATGGTTCTATCATAGGGGTTTCTGCATCACAATCTGGTACTGAGGGTGGAGCTGGTATACAGCTGTCAAAGATGATATCTCAGTTAAAGAATATACAAACCCTTGTAATCTTTGTACTGGAGTTCTTTTATTCTCTAGAACTGCGCCTGGCGGGGTTCAATAATAAGGGAATAACAATTCAATTCGGGACTTCTACTGTTTCTGATGATATCAAGTTACAACAGGCTCGTGAGTACCGTGCTCGGGTGAATGTAACCCTTTATAATCAGGGTATAATCAGTCAGGACCAGTTTGCTCGTGATATGGGTTATGAGGCCCCTGACCAACCCGAACCTCGAGAACCCGTTGAAGCCGATGATGATTCAGGTACGGGTGATACTACCACTGGTAAGAAGAAAAAGAAACGGGAAGATGATAAGGATAAGTCCGACCGTAGAACCCGAGATAAGAATAATCCAAATCCTAAACGAGGAGACCAAGACAGTAAACCAAGATAATTATGCCAATGGGACAACAGAACACCGATGTGATGGTGTTAAGTGCAGCTCATAGCTTGATGGTATCTGATGTACCAGAGATAGTTATAGATGCTCACTCTCTTTCTGAAAACTTCTACAAGGGCACTGGCAACTTCAGTGAAGACCCTAAGAAGTCCCTGGAAAGATTTGGTATGTGGGGAGGCACTCTGAATGTCAACCAGTTCATGCCAAATGTAACTCCAGAAATGTTAAAGCCAAAGGACAGTGACTTTATAGAGCCGATGTTCAGAATGCTTTCTGCCGCAATCGTGGCAAAGAAGTATAACCCAACCGAGTTTCCGGCAGATATTCTGAAGGAATCTATGCCTTTGCTTGTTGGTCAGTCAGTAAACCTTGACCATGAGACTGATGTAGCCAATGCTATTGGTGCAGTTAAATCTGTAGAATGGCAGGAAGCCTACAAGGATGAAAAAACCGGAATAATTATTCCGGCAGGTATAAACGGTATCATGAAAATCGATGGGTTATCAAATCCTCGCATTGCTCGGGGTATTCAAATGGACCCACCATCTATCCACTCCAATTCGGTTACAGTTGAGTTTGCATGGGAACCCTCTCATACCTTCGAGGATATGTGGGAGTTCTATTCCAAACTCGGAACTTACACTGAAAACGGAGAACTCATTCGTAGGGTTGTTACAAAGATTATCTCCTACAAAGAGACTTCTTTGGTATGGCACGGAGCAGACCCATTTGCTCAACTTATCAAGAGTGGTAAGTTAAACAGCCCTGCTTATGCAGGAAGTCAGTACTATTCTTTCTCTGAGGACAAGGCTGCTGAGGCTAACAACCCAGCGAAGCGGGTATCTCTCTTCGACTTCAAGGTTCTTTCAGAAAAAGAGATAAAGTACAATACCACCCAATCTAATAATGAAAAGGGTGCCGGAAAGGGTAACCACAATAACCAAAATAATAAAACAAACATGGACAAAGAATTGCAGCAGATGCTGACGAGTCTCTTTGGTGAAAATCTTTTGACCCTTTCTGAAGGTCAGGAAGTTTCGACCGAGCTGGCTCTTTCCCAGATTAAGACTCTGGTACAGCAGAACAATGACTTTGCTGAGGCAGTCGAGGCAAAGAACAAGGAGATTCAGACTCTCACGGAAGAGAAGACCAATCTCGAGAAAGACCTCAAATCGTACAAGGAGGCAAAAGAAAACTGGGATGGCCACATCCAGATTTTCCGTGAGGAAACGGTGGCAGCCTACAAAAAAGTTTCCGGAGAAGAGAACGTAGACTCGAACATCCTGGCACTTCTGGAGAATGAGGGAACTACGATGGAAACTCTCAAGGCTCTGCGTAAGACATATGACGCCCAGCTGGAAGAGAAATTCCCGATGCACTGCAACCACTGCGGCTCTCATGACGTGGGCCGTGCTTCTTCTATCAATCCAGAAGAGGACGAGGAGAAGAACCAGGCTCCCAAGTCCACTCGTGACATAGCTCAGACTCTGGCAGACCGGAAACTCCGGGGCGAAATCAAGAAATAAAACTGAAGAGTAACTTAAACATTAAATTAAATTAAATTATGGCAGACTTACACAAAGTGGGTGGACGAACCCCCCAGGCTGTGATTTACAAAAGTGAATCGCACAAGCTTCATCAGGCATTTCCGGTAAAGGACGGTGACGCCCTCGTTCAGGGTCAGCCGGTAAAACTCAACACCGATGGTACCATCTCTCCGTATACTGGAGATGAAGGTGAAGTATACCTCGGTATCGCTGTTAACTACAGCAAGTACCCTGCATACCCTGCAACGGCAGCTGGGGTAGAAGTAACCGTAATGATGGAAGGATTTGCCGTCATTCACGGTATCGCAAAGACTGAGATTACAACGACTGGATATGTCCAGACTGACGGTACTCTGGATGCCAGTGGTACGTATCCCAACTTCTCACCCTCGACAAGCGGTGCTGAAACCAAATTCATTGCCATCAACGTGGCTGAGGTGGACGACCTGGTACAGATTCTGGTAAAATAACTGAAAACATAAATTCAATATGGCAGAAAAAACTTTAACTCGGGAGCAGTACTTAAAGGAGCTTCCCGAAATCGTAAAGAACATGGATGGCTTCCGACAGGGAAGCAACAAGAGTCTCCCGGTGGACATTCATTTGGGAGATATGCTCCAGGAGAAATACGGCATAACTCAGGAGGACTACTTCAAGGCCGTGGGATTCAATCCCAAAGTCGACACGATGGAGAACATCTACTCGATGCCGAATCCCGAACTGCGCTGGCTCGTGCCGGAGATAGTCCGTGAGGCAATCTACCTGGGTATGCGAGAGGCTCCGTTCTATCCCAACATCATAGCTTCCGACCAGCCTATCAACGGGCTGACCGCTATCATGCCGCTCGTCAACATGTCCGACGCCAACCCTGCCCGGGTGAACGAGGCTGAGACCATTCCTCTGGGTACCGTATCCTTCGGCCAGAAGTCGGTCAACCTCTTCAAAATCGGCAAGGGTTTCAAGGTTACCGACGAGGTACGTAGCTACGTATCGATGGACGTCATGGCTATCTTCCTCCGTGACTTCGGCGTTCAGCTGGGTTATGCCATGGATGCACTGGCAATGGATGTCCTCGTCAAGGGTAACAAACTGGACGGTTCCGAGTCGGCCCCGGTTATCGGCGTAGGCGATACTACAAAGGGAATCCAGTATCGTGACCTCCTCCGGGTATGGATTCGGGCATCCCGTATGGGCCGTCAGTTCCGTACCATTATCGGCGGCGAAGAGCAGGCACTCGACCTTCTCGACCTTCCGGAGTTCAAGCTGCGTTCGTCGGGTACTACCGATGCCCGCCTGAACCTGAAGACCCCGGTTCCCAACTCGGCAGACTTCTACATTCATGGCGGAACTCCGGCAAACGAGGTTATGCTCGTAGACCCGGCAGCTGCCATGATTAAGCTGACTGCAAAACAGCTCATGCTGGAGTCGGAGCGAATCGTATCGAACCAGACCGAGGCTATCTATGCTTCGCTGACGACCGGTTTCTCGAAGATGTACCAGGATGCTTCTATCCTCATCGATGCCACGAAGGACTTCTCAACTCAGGGATTCCCTGACTACATGAACGTAGACAACTACCTGACCGGTATCATCGAGTAACCTTCACAACTCAAACCTTGGAGCGGTATTATACCGCTCCCTTTAATCAATTTAACTATGGCAAGTCCCAAGTACATAAAACTTAATCCGAAGGCCAGTATCTTCTACGACCAGGCTTCCAAGATTAAGGTTCTCCGTAACGAAGTTGTGGAGATAACCGAAAAACAGTTCAACACTCGAGTAATCAAAGCAGCTATTGCAAACGGTTACCTTCAGGAAGCTAAGGCAGACGAGTTCAAGGCCGGCGGTGCAAAGGTTAATCCCCCTGCTCCTAAGAAGGAGGTAGACCTGGAAGCCGTTAAGAAGAAGTTCGAAGACCTCGCCGAGGCAGAAGAGGCTCCAGAGAAAATCAAGGAGCAGTTCAACACGGAAGAGCTGAAGGCCCTGGCCATCTCCCTGGAGATTGAGCCGGAAGAGGGTGATACCAAGCTCGACTTGGTGAATGCTATCCTCGATGAGCTGAAGGACGAAGACTACGAGTAAGCTATGGAAACGGTAGATTTCTTATCTACCATAGTTGGACTCAATGCAAGGTTCAGGGCATTCGCTGATGAACTACCCAATGACTTTACAGTAACGTGGACATTTGGTGATGGGAAGACAGAATCACATGTAGGTGTGGTAACTGCTTCCCATCTTTATGAAACTCCTGGTGACTATGTTGTCAAGGTAACAATAACCAACAACGTAGGCGGAGCTAACCTTTCCAAGTCAAGAGTCATTGGAGTTAGTGATAAGGTAAATACCCAGTTGCCTGGCAGTATCTATGAGCTGATTGATACTTATATCCCTGAGGATATCTTCGGTAAACTTTCTCTTCAAGAGAAGCAACAGTTTATTGAAAAATGGCAGCTGTATATTCAGCCGCTAGTAAATCACGAAGTACCAATAGAGGAATTTAATAATGAGTTGTATTATGAAGCTCTAGAAAACCAGCTAATTATGGAATTGGCAGCCTATGATTTCATGGTTGTACAGATTTCATTGATGGTTGGTGCTACTGCAGAATCCGTTAAGGAGAGTAACTCATCCTCAAGTTCTGAATCCGAATCCCCAGAGTCAAGCCAAGGTTCAGGTGAGGTTAAACGAATACAAACAGGTCCAACTGAGGTAGAATTCTTCAACGATACTGACTCTGAATCTAAAACCTCATCCAATGTTATTAAAGCAATGCAACCCGGCGGAGTTATTGATATACTCAAACAAAACCTATGTATGCTTGCTGAAAGACTTTCCATCTATCTACCTATTTGCCGTACGGTGAAGAAGGTAGTAGTTCCCAAAGTAGTTAACCACCGGAGGCCAGGACCACTCGATGGCCCAGACCCAGGCTTCCTCGTAAAGAAGTAGGGTATGGCACGGAGGAAAAGAATTACAAAAGGAGTATGGGATAGATACAAGGCCATTGTAAATGACTTTGTTGAAGTGGATGCAGGAAAACAACCTCTAATCTGGTTAAAGAGATTTGACCAGATTCTGTCTTACGGTGAAGATGTTGGTAATAACTATGAACCGTATTTTCTGGATGGCTTAATCCAGTATAACTATATAAGAACATGGCCTTCATTAAAAGAGACCGTCTCGGGTGAACTGGACGGTATCAATATCGTGTTATACGTAACCAAAAGGTCACTGGAAGAGAATGGACATATAACCAAAGAGGGATATTGGAACTTTGACTGGGCTCAGGATAAGTTTGTAATCAATGGTAAAGTATATTCTCCAACCGGTGATACTCAGGTTGCTCAGGCACATGATGAGGCTTTGCTCTTCTTTGTTGTACTGAAGAGAGAAACTCCGGAGGAAACGAAAAGGATACTCTCCTATATGGAGAACATCGATAAGTACATAGAGCTGACCAAATACATTCTTGAACTGAGTGAAATAAATCATTACGAGGATGAAACCACAGTAAAGACCAATACGACTTTCAAAGTGAAACCCAAATAAAAAAAAAAATGGCCGAAGTAAAACAGAACGGTGTAGTTGTCAGTCCGTCGACAGGTTCTGGTGATACTACTCTCCAAGTAAAAGCCGAAACCGCTAACCGTGGTAACCGTGTAGTTCAAACTGCAACCTTCGAAGTAGAAGGTACTGGTGTTGCTGAGAAGAAACAGTTCGTAGCAAAACATCTTCCTGCAGATGAGTTTATCCAGTTCGATAACAAGAGCCCTGCGGTAGACAAGGGTGGTGGTACTATTACCTTAACTGGTAAGTCCAACTCCTCGAAGATTACCTTCTCGAAAGGTATTGGAGATATCATCGGTGCCAACATAGCGGCAATCAAGTTCACTGCAAACGGGGTCGAAGCTACAAGCGGTACTAATATCTCGGGTGACCCGGGTGCAAAAGCAAAGTACAGTTTCAGTTTAGCTCTGACTGCAGCAGCGAATGAAACCATCAAATCCCGTACACAGCAGATTATTGCAACGGCAACCGGTGGTCAGAAGGCAACGGCCACTCTGACCCAGACAGCTGGTGACCCATTCATCGAAGTTACACCGACCTCCATCGATGTGCCTCAGGATGGTTCGTCAGTTCAGGTCACTGTGGACACCAACACTACCTTCACGGTTACTTCAAAAGCATAGGGCTAAGGAGTCTTGGTATAGCAGGGTGGGATATCTCTGCTATACCCCTAAATTTAACCTTTAATGTATGGCAAAAATTACTATACCTTGGAATGATGGTTCCGGTGATAGCTTTTACATTGATTACACTGGGATAGAAGGAAGCTCTGAATCCCTTATAACTTCTGATACAAACCTAACCGGCGTAGAAAGAAGGAAAACTTTGGTATTCAAGACTACAACTGCAAATGTAGATACTGCACAACAGGCGGAAGCTTACTTAACAGTAGTTCAAAGAACTGATAGCTTGATAGTTGCTATGTTCAAAAGTGTAGTATCTATCTACGATGGCAAGAAGGCAGGTTACAAAATAGACGAAGCTAAGTACCTAAGGACACAGCTTGAGGGTTACATGAAAACTTCAGAAGACGAGAAAATATAATTAAAAGAGGAATAAGATATGGCAGAATTTCATGAGATTGGTAGTTCTCAGTTTACTGAGGTAACTCCAGCCGGTACTGAACAAATTCAGATATCAGCCACACAGAAAACTACTCTGCAGAAGATAGCTAATCTTTTCAAGGCTATGTCTGCAGCCTTAACAGGGTTCACCCCTCTCGGTAAAGGAGCTCCGAGTATAAATTCAAGCTCCACCATACTTCAGGCATTCCAAGCTCTGTATCAGTTGGTGGGTTCTGCAAAAGTAAAGATACTCGGTAATAATGGGTCTACTCCCGGATTTGTATCCTGGTCGGGTACTACTTGTTATGGTATTCTGTTTGATACCGCTGGTGAACAAGTGTACATCAGGAACAGTTGGACAATAAGCAAGCCCTCAGAGCAAACTGATGCTCAGTGGATAGATGCTATAAAAGCCGGTAAGGCCATTAAATTTGGTGGCAGCGGTGGAAGTATAGCTGGCTTAAAAATATCGGGTTGGTCGGATATTACTAAGTATGCTGATGTCCAAGACCCTTACATTAGTAACGGGGATACTCTGATAGATGCTCTGAGGAAGTTACAGTGGATGACTGGTAACAACACCATTAAGACCTTTGGTAATGCTTCTGGAGTAGGTATGATGTGGTGGGATGGGTATACTCAAATGGACTTATTCACGGCTTTCTACTTCAAAATAGAGACACGTAAGTTGTATATCATTTTTAAAGATAACTTCTCTGAATTAGGTGCACAGGCTACCAATGACCAAATTATAAGCTACATTCTATCTAATGGGTCTCCTATATACATAGGTGATAATTACCAGGACCCTATGACATATACCAATCTTTCTTCAGGGTCTTTAACTCTCCAGGGTAGCTCAAGCGTTTGGTATACGGGTAGTGCTGTTCCAACGGTAACTGTCGATGGTAGTTCGTTTGGTAAAAAAAGGCCTACGGCCTTTTTTATATGCCCTTTTAATATAGTTCCAAACTTTAAATCCTTATCAAATACAAATACAATATTACACCTTCATAATAACCCCTCCAGTATGAGTCCCACTTCAGGTTACAGGGTGTATACTCTGTATTGTCAGAAAGTAACGCCTACAAGTCAAACTAGTAAAATCATCGACCCAACTAAAAGTCACATTTTTATAAACCTTGATTTTTATAAATAAACTACATACCCCATGAAAATCTCAAAACTTGGCTGGTTATATATCGGCCTGCTTATTGTATCGGTAATAATTTTCTCCTGTATCTGGCGATGGCTGGATAATGGGCTGGTAGCATTCCTGCTCATTATATACCCGATAGCATATTTCATTGCTGGGTACTTTGCACATTATCTCAAGATAAAAGCAAAGGCTGACGCAAAAGAGAAATAGGCAATGTCTAGTATCCTAAAAGAACATTCCCATAAAACTAAGTTGGGCAAGTTCTTGCATACTCTGGTACATATCTTTTTGTATATTTGGCAATTACCACAAAACTTTGCCGGACTTATATACCAGATAGTTCTAAAAGGTGAGAAAAGAACCCTTAAACAAAGAAACACTGCTTTCTATGTGGCTCCCACAATGAATGGCGGTGTAAGTTTAGGAAACTACATCTTCCTTTCAGAGAAGTCCGGATTAAAAGAACCGGTATATGACCACGAGTTTGGCCATTGTATACAATCCCGAATTTTGGGCCCATTATATCTACCAACGGTTGGCCTATGTAGTGGCTTGCACTGCTTGTTCCACAACAGTGCTAATAACTACTACGACTTTTGGACAGAAAAATGGGCAAACAAACTCGGGGGAGTAGAAGGATATGCTGGTGAGTTCCATTATCACAAGGATGGTGTAATCAGAACTGCATATACAGAACTGAAAGCTTTTTACGGTAAACATTTTTAACAAATGGCAAGGAAGGTTAATATCACACTTCCCAAAGTATCTGACCTTGTTCTTCAGGTAAAGCTCAATGGTGAATGGCAAAAGGTAGAATCCTTAGTCAGTAACCTTGGGCCAAGTATGCAGAGTGGATATGATAAAGCCGTGAGTAAATTCTCACGCAACCTCCTTGCAATCGTAAAGAAGTCACTAACTTTGGGAATACCACCAGTAGGTGGAGGAGTAACATGGCAACCATTGGCTCCTTCAACCATCGAAAGGTATGGACAACACCCAATCTATAACCTGACTGGCCTGTATTCCAGGTCAGTTGGGTTGTTTAGATATAAATCGAGGGTTCTAATAGGATTACCCATTGGAACCAGACGCTCTTCACAGAAGAAGCTAACTATGAACCAACTAGCTATGATGTTGGAATTCGGTTCCAATGATGATAGGATTCCACCCCGGCCCGTGTGGGCACCATCTCTCAAAGCCGCTGGTGGTAAGAATAAGCTCAAGCAACTTATCCTAACGGAGATACGTAAAGAACTTCAAAAGTATGGTGTAAGACCCAATCAAGTAAAATGGTAAATTCTCAGGAAATTATAGAGAGGTCCATATACGTGGCCTTATTAAACATGGCTATAAAGTTGGGCTACACTATAAACCCAGAAGACTATCTCCCAACAAGTGAAGCGAATGCAAAACGCTTCCAGGAAGACCTCAAAAAGATTACCGATGATAAGGGTTTCTACGTCGGTATATTTGGAGTGGGTAATAACCACTCCAGAGGTATTAAAGAAACCCCTCGTATCGTAGTTGATTCAGAAGGATTTTATCCTGGAGATATCGGACTACCGAAACAGGTAATCGAGAAAGAAGAGGGTATAGGCTACACTGCAACAGAAGTAGCCTTTGAAACCCTATCACAATACATGAACATACGGCTGTGTGCACACTCTGCAGAACACATGAGATTGTTGCATCAGATTATGTTCTGGGCAGTTCCTCAAAGAGGCTACCTAAAACCCCACGATGAGCCCAAGTTTTTATTCACGGGGAATATATTCCTCCGGATAGTTAATTTTTATAACGTGCCGGATTTGGATAACGGGTTAATGGAAAAGGTATACCAATTTGAAGTACAGGATTGCCTATTAGAGGGAAATACTCCCCCAGAGGTAATTACTCCAATAAAAGATATTTCTGTGCTTCTAGAAAATGCCGATTACACTCTGAAGGTTCCCAAATAACCCGACCCCCCCCTCTACCACCTATCAATAAAGGTTCATACTTTAAGGTTAGTGGAGGTGGCTTCTTTGAATATGCTAACTAATCAAAAGTATGACTAAAGAAGAGTTAAAAACCCAATAACGGAAGTTGTTAGGAAAAACGACATGAGGAATCGTCATGGTAAAAACCTCCATATACTCCTGGGTATTTTGGATTATATAGATTCAAATATATCTTCTTATGATACCGATGGCAATGTAGTATTGAAAAAAAGAGGTTCAAACTGTTAGGTACTGATGAGAATGGTGATACTTATCTACTTATTGCCTTAAACCGTTATCCTAGCGAAGACGGTAGTAATAAATATGCTACCGAGGTAGGTTCTACTAAAATACATCTGACTCTGAATACCAGTGAGGAATCTAAATAGGGTAACAAGGTTCAGGTAGATACTCCAAGTGGAGAAAAACTCTGGTATATTCAGAGGAGACCCCAAGAATAAAGAATTCAATTAACCTTAATCAATAACAATATGCCACAGACTCCAAGAGTTAGGTTCAACTTCAAGAACCTAAATGTACAATCGAGTGTGCCTCTGTTGGGCGTAATCAACATGGTAGCTCGTACTACCAAGGGCCCGTTCGAAGACCCTCAGGACCTGATTTCAAGCCCCTCACAGTTCGCTCGCATCTTCGGTTCGGAAATAGTTCCGGATGGTTCGGTATCGAACATACTTAAAGCCCTTGAAATGGGTGCAAAAGTCCGGGTATCCCGAGTAGCTGGTAAGGGGGCTACTTACGGATGGGCAAAACCCATGACTGTAACTAGGTCAGAGGGACGGGCAGTACCTTCGGTAACTGTTCCTGATGGGTCTTCCGTAATCTCTATAGTAATCTCCGACCCGAGTGGTGCTGAGAACAGCCTGACTATGCACATGGCTATCCGTACTAAGGAAGCAGGTTCCCCGGTATTAGATTATACGGGATTAAATCTCAACCGTCCTTTCTATCTGAAACTGAATATGTCCACGGAACCAACTCTCCGTGCAAGCATTATTCAGTACGGTGCAAGGGATGAAACCTCCAATGTACCCACTTCTGACAGCATACTTAATGAAATGCTGTTCTTCTCGGCTGTATCTGCAAACACCTCCGAGGGAGTAACTAACCCCTCTATCAACGTGAATACTCTCCAGAACTTCCTGGACAATGCTCCTAATATTACCTTCGAAGCCATTAAGGGTAAAGAAGGAGATGGACAGGGTACTATGAAGAGCCTGGCTACCGGCATCCAGACCATGGAAGATATTATATCTATACTTCGTCAGTTCTCTAATTGGAACTCGATGATTACTATAGGTAAGATTACTTCCGGAACTGTAGGTGCCGATGAACCCAGTGATTCAAATGTATACATGGAATGCTCGGAGGGTAGTGCAGGTACAACTCCTACGGCTAATGAGTGGCTTTCGGCTTATCAGGCCAGCAAAGCTTACTACGAAGCATACTCGGTAATCCTTTCCCATATCCATCAGCATCTGCCCGATGACTACACAAAAGTGTATATATCGGTAGGAACGGATGTTCACAATACGTTCGAGAACATGCTGTATGTGGAGGTACCGAAATATGCTCCGGGCACTCGTACACCAGCCACGGTAGCAGAGACTCTCTCTGCTCTGAAAGCTCTGGTGCAGGCTATCGGGGCAAAGAAGGAAGTAGCATACTTCGGCGGTGGTATCAAGTACTACAACGAAAACGGTTCTCTCCAGAAATGCGATGTACTTGGTTCGGTAGCCGGACTGGATGCAACATGTGCTTCTACCTACGGACCGTGGTACTCATTCTCCGGTATGAACCGTGGTGTAATAACCTCGGCACTCGGTCCGGTAATGAAGAACCTCGGAGGTCCTGCTGATGTAGATACTCTTAACGAGTTCGCTCAGTGGTACATGAACCTGTTCGTAATCAAGAACACTCGTACTCAGGGTCAGCGAACTATGCTTTGGCATGGTTTCACCTCTAATCCGGTGGATGATTCCGAGAAATTCATTTCCATTGTACGTCTCAACTTGTATCTGAAGAAGAATCTCCGGCCTATTCTGGAGAGCTACATCGAAGAGCCAAATACCTTCGAGTCGTGGAAAAGAATATACCACGAAGCAAAGGATATTCTGGACGACCTGCAAACCCGCAATGCCATTACCTCATACGAGTGGCTGGGTGACCAGGATGCTCAGAGCTACGAAGACCTTCAGGTTAACAACGAGGCCGATGTCCGCCAAGGTAAGTACAAGGCTCAGCTGAAGTACAAAGAAGTTGTTCCAATGCAGGACATCGAAATGGATGTCATCATCGACATTGCTATGAATAAGAGCACCGGTGAAATATCCATCTCTGCCCAGTAAAACTAACCAATAAATAAGATAATACTATGGCAGGAGCTAAAGTAAAAAACCCGAGGAAGAAGTTTTTATGGCAAATCATATTTGTCAAGCATCCAATAAACGCATTCCTCTTTCAGAAGGTGGGTATTCCCGAAATCAGTATTGAACAGGTATCACACGGGGATGTAAACTACGATGTAAAAACAGGCGGCCGGGTATCTGTGGGAAACCTAACTGCTTCAAAGTTGGAAACAACTTCGGGCTCTGATACCTGGTTATGGGACTGGCTGATGTCGGTTCAGGATATGCTGCTCGGTGGAGGTTTAACCCCAAGTCAGTATAAGGAAACAGTACTCATCAACGAGCTGGCCGAGGATGGAGTATCTATCCTTAACTCTTGGACTTGTACCGGAGTATGGCCTTGCAAAGTAAATGGACAGGACTTAGACCGAATGAGTTCGGACAACACTCTGGAGGAACTTGAGTTCTCTGTAGATACTTGCGAGAAGCTGTAATAAGTTAATCACCAAGGGAGAGCTCTGCAATGAACTCTCCCTTTTTTCGTTATCAAAGATTATATTAATCGGAATACACTTAACAACTCAACAACATGGAAGACCAAACCCTTTACGGTAAGAAATTTACCTTCAAACTCCCCAGTGGTTACGAAGTAACCATAAGGGAACAGAATGGAGAGGATGATGACATCCTCTCAAACCCTGTAGACGCCAGAACATTTATGAACATATCTAAGTTCATTTCTGGTATCGTAACTGACACAGACATTACAGCAAATAGATTGCTGAGTGCAGAGGATGTACAGAAGATGCCATCACTTGACCGATATGCAATCATGTTGAACTCACGAATCTTCTCATTGGGCAAGATTCTTGATTTCAGTTATGATTGGGAAGGCCCAGCAGAGGGTCAGGTACGAACCCTAGATTACGAAGTAGACCTTCAGGAAGAGTTCCTCTTCGACTACGGTACAATCCCAACTATGGAAGAGATGGAAGCAAAGCCCAATGCAATTCCTTTCTATCCGGTACCAAAGCAAAGCAAGGGTATTCAGATAACTACCAAAAGCGGTAAAGAGCTTTGCTTCGACCTACTCAGTGCAGAGGGTGAATCCTATGTAATGAATCTTCCAGCAAAGGAGAGAACGAAGAATCAGGAACTGGTTGCACGTAACCTCCAACTGAAGGTGGGAGAAAACTACGAGCCGGTAAAGAACTTCCGACTCTTTTCTTCTCAGGATATGATGGATATCCGTTCTGCAGTCAAAGGCATGGACCCCGTATTCAACGGTACTACTCAAATCGAGGACCCGGAAACGAAACAGAGAATCATGGTACCGGTAATGGCTGTGGATAATTTTTTCTACCCCAGGGAGAGCTAGAGGATGTATATTTATACATAATAAAGGCAAAGATTAGTATTGACTTTAATACTCTAGCAAAACTCCCCTGGCGGCGCAGGAAGAAATTTATAGAAGCCGCCTCCAATTATTATGAACAACTTGAAAAGGAGAGGGTCCATTCTTAGGGCCCTCTCTCTTTTGTTCGTTAAATCTGAAACTATATGGCTTTTACAAGTGGTAGTCCTTCTGCAGGACAACTCGAGATAGGCGTAGCTCTTGTCCTTCAGGATAGGTTTTCAAATCAGGCAAGAGAAGCCAGCTCGGTTATACGAGGTTTACATAGGGATGCCAAAAATGCTGTACAGGCTAACTTAACTGCAGTTCAGTCGTACGCTAATATGGCAAGTGGTGTAGCTAACTCAATTGTGTCAACGTTAACTACTACCATGGAGACTGGAGCAGACTTCATTGACATGATGACTACCGTAGGTGCTATCTCGGGAGCCACCGAAAACCAAATATCTGGGTTATCAGAAACAGCTCAGACATTGGGTTTAAGGACCATGTTCATGTCAAGGGATATAGCTTCAGGTATGAAATACTTGGCAATGGCCGGTAATGATGCAAATCAGATTCAGGAAATGATATCTGGTGCTGCTATGATGGCCAATGCTACCGGCATGGAATTGGGAGGTAAAGGAGGTACTGCCGACTTATTAACCAATATCATGAGGACCTTCAAACTTGAGGGTCAACAGGCTGCTGATATAGTTGGTGACCAGCTTACTAAAGCTGCCCTGTCATCCAACGTATCAATGACTGACTTAGCTGAGTCAATCAAATACTCGGCTGCATCGATGGTAACTCTGAAACAACAGTTACCACAAGTAGCTGCAATGATTGGTACCTTAGGTAATGCAGGTATACAAGGTTCAATGGCAGGTACTTCTATACGAAATATGGCTGACTACCTGACCCAGTCTATAACCAACCCTAACTTCAAAGGAGCTAAAGCCCTGGCAAAACTGGGACTGGGTAAACAGGACTTTGTAGATGCTAACGGAGACCTTCAGGACTTTGCTGTCATATTGGAAAAGATTGGTACAGCTACTCAGGATTTATCTACTGTAGACCAGAATGCTGTATTCAAGAGTATCTTCGGTGTACGTGGTATGCGTGCAGCAGTTGCAATCATGCGGGATACCGAGGGTTACTTTGACCTGCTAAACAAGATACAAAACAATTCTGCCGGGTTTGCTGAAGAGGTAGTGAGAAAACGAATGGAAACTCTTGCAGGTAAGATTGATATTATTCAGTCTGCTGCAGAGAACCTTATGACTACCTTTAGTAAGGCACTTGGTAAGAATCCTATAATAATGGGATTCCTCGATATGGTTAGTTGGGCAATATCTCAACTCCGAGATTTGATGGCAACTCCTTTCGGACCTTGGATAGCCGGATTTGCTGCTATTGCGGCTGTCGGGTTAAAGATAGGTTCTATCTGGATGGGACTAAGAGCTCGTTGGTTATTACTCAACGGAGACTCTCAGGTTTCATTCCGAACCATGGTAAGACTCATGATAGGGGGATGGAATCAAGCCACCATATCTGCTCAGGGTTATCTCAACATAGAGAGAGCTATCATGGCTCAAAGGGAAGCTGGTATTAGGGCAAGTGCTGCAACCGTGGCTGCTATTGGAGGTATGCCTGTTTACTACTACAATGGCAACACTCCAGCAAAAATGGGAGCTAATGGTAGGTATTATGCAAATACTGGTAGAGGAGCTTCTGGATGGACTCCTGTACCGGCAGCTATGGTAACTACTACTGATGCAAGTAAGATGGCCCGTAGTCTTATGGGAGGTGCTGGAGATGCCGCTGGTGCTGCATCCAGAGGTGCTCTTGCTTCTGTAGGCAGAGGATTACTAGGATTCGGTTCAAGAATAGTAGGCTTATTTGGTGGTCCACTTGGATTAGCTATCACAGGTATATCCATATTCGGACCAATGATATACAGTGCTATCAAAGGTAATAAGTCTGCTCAGGATGAAAATACCAGGGCTACAAATGACTTAGCATCAGCCATCAAAGCTAGCCGAGAAGGATATAAACAAAAGGATAATCTTCAAATGCTAACTATACAAGAGATGAGATGGTTAGTGCAGACTCTCGGAGTATATGCTGAAAGACTCAATCAACGAGATAATAAGGGTACTCACTTAACTATCAATATGGATGGTAAGAAGTTCCTTGAGGAGTATCTCGGAGATAGGGATGCAGAAATAAATGTAGCAGCTGGAGTAAACTAAACAATTATGGCATCACTCATAGGAAAGCCTGTTGGAAAGGTAGCTCAAGAAATAACAGAACTTGAGCAGGGGAGAATATTCCAATCTCCCCTTAATAAGGTATGGAGAGCCCTGATACTCATTAACAGGGCTACTTCTCCAATGGCTAAGGCAGAACCAAATAAACTCGGAAAAGTATATGATGCTCAAAATGCACATGTAGCCAGGGAAGGTTCTTATTCATTAGCTCAAATTCAAAGCGAATGGTATCAAAACATAATTGCTGCAAAGACAGCAGGTATTAACCCCGATGAAGTACTTAAGGCTAAGTCTGTAGATTATACCATAGCCAACAAGTTTACTTCGGAACTCATTAAGAACGATATTGTAATTGCTAATTTGAATGTATCACCTGCAATCAGTTTAGTAATTCAAAATCGTCCTGACAGATTGAGGGTAGAGCCTGCTGCAACTTGGGCAGCAGTTAAATCCATGGGTCGTAACAATCCTTTCTACTTCTACACGGGGGGAGAAGACACTATAACTTTTGATATCTCTTGGTATTCAGTAGATGCGGACCACAGAGATGATGTGGTTAATAAATGCCGACTCTTGGAATCATGGGCAAGAGCCGATGGGTATTCAGCATCACCTCCTACATTACGTATCCAGTGGGGTAATTCTGGGTTATTCGAAGATGACCTCTTCATACTGGCTGCAGCTCCTTATGAGCTGACTCACTTCCAGAATGCTTCTCGTATGATGAGGAGGTACGATAATGACCCAGATACCGGCCAGAGGATAACTAATACGGTTAGCCAACCTTATAATCTTAAGCTATTGCCTAACTGTGCAACTCAAACCCTCACTTTCAAAAGGGTAACTAAGAACAACCGAACCTGGGAGGAAATCATCCCTGCTAGTAAGTTGCAATATACTCCTGGAGTAATTATAGATGGTGGGGAGGTAGATTCTCTAGAAAATTCCGATACCGAGAGAATAGGCACACAAAATTAAATTATTATGGTAACTATTCCTGGAACAAGTCCCTATGAGGACAGTTATGTAATAAAGTTTCATGATGGGGATATATCCCTGGAAAGAAATATCTCATCCATATCTTCTGACCATATAATCCATTCGGTACTGGAAGGAGAAACCATACAGAACATTGCTTTCAAGTATTATGGAGATTCTGGGATGTGGGGAGTCATTGCAGATGCCAATGATATACTAAATCCTTTTGAAGACCTTCATGCTGATATGGAGTTAATCATTCCTAATTATGGAGGATAGCAAACCCATTCTCGTAAACGGTAATGGTACACCATACCTGGCTATATTCGATGGGGCAGGTTCTCCTATTATGGATGAATTCAATGGTCTGCCCATCGGTATGGAAGTCGAGAACTTTAACTACAAATATACTGAAGGTAAAGGTGACAAAGGTAAGTTTACTATAGTAACTGACTTTGTAGGAATTGTAGACCATCCCTCTCTACAATTCAAGATGCCTTTGAAGATACAGTGGGGATGGATATTCAGCGATAGCTCTTTCAAATCTGGTCCTGTAAGATTAGTGAATGTAAAGAGTCATCAAATAGAATTCACTCCTGAGGGGGTAAAGTTTACCATAGAGTTTGCAGATGCAAAAATGTTCTTGGAAGCTGAGCCTTCTAAGTTTGTGGGCAATAAAACTGAATATCTGGATGTCTTTAAGGAGTTAGCACTCGGTAAGATGCCGTTAATAGTGACTGACTATGCAGAGAAAGCTGGTACGGCTTTGGTGATAACCGATAATCAACCTTGTGATGGCAAAACAGAGCAACGAGAAAAGTAAGCCTTGCTTACCTTGCTATATGAAAATACAAAGCTCCGAGAAATTGGATGATGGGTTGGTAGGGGTAAACATACTTAAGCTATCCCCGGAGAACTTATCTAAACCAGCACAGGACCCAGATAGATATAAGTTGAGAACGATACCGGCTACATTCGCAGAGGGTACTGCAATTGTGGGTTCGGCAACCTTCTTAAACAAATACTCTCAGTTAGTGGGCATAGCTAAAGCCATGTCTGGTGGTCCTAACTTTGTGGACACTCGTGATAACCGAGTAGAGATACATAATGGGAAGCAATCCGGTAAAGCTGTATTTGTATATACCTATGCAGGTGGAACCGGAGAATTGCTTGAGTTCAGGGTTCAAACTAAATACGTTCAAAGTATAGAAGCTGGTAAAGCCTCAAGTGTTGACCCTGATACTAAAACTATTGAAACAGACGTAGTACAATGTGTACCTACGAATGATGACCCTTGTAAGCCAGATGCTTATGTAAGAGAGAACAAACCTGACCTTCTAAGGTTCCAAAGGGATGTAACTCGTATGGCAAAAGTTGAAAGGGCTGTAGTACCCAGTACATCGGTATGTAGGGAGATAAGGAGTACTACTCCAAAACCCCCGGTATATGAATCCCCTACTGATGCTCAGCAGAAGATAGCTTCAAATCCATCTTTAACTAAAGAGGAGGTAAAAGCATACAACTCTCAGCTTGAGTCAGAGTGGAAGAAGTATCTGGATGGGTTAAAGGAATTTGAAGATGCCATACGTTCGGGTAAAACCGATGTAGGACTTCCCCAACCTCCAGATGAGGTATCTGACTTTGTAATCAAGAGGAAGGTAAGAGTATTACTCAATCCTCATGACTATGTGCCCGAGAAATACAAACACCTGTATGGTGGTAACAAAGCTTTCTGGAAAATGGGATTCCGAGCATTGGAGGAAAGAAGTGATATAACCATCATATACCCAGCTAACGGTAAGTACAGTCCAGGTAACAACTACGGTACTCCCGGTGATAAAGTGCTTGCTGAAATGGTGGTTGAGATACAAGTACCAGGTGTACGAGTAGTATCAGACCCTTTGTTTGCAACTCTTGGTGACTTCATGGCCAATGATATCATTGAGTCAGTAAACAGTCAGATTAAATCTAAGGCTAAGTTTGTTGGTAACCCCAACATGAAATCTTCTCAGATTATCGAAATTAAGAATGTAGGTCAAAGGTATTCTGGAGATTGGTATGCTAAGGAGGTAGACCATAGCTTCGATACTGGCGGGTATTTTACCGAGGTTACTTTCGAAAAGAAATCTCGAAACTCTATACTGAACAAGATATCTACTTCTGTCAATATGCAGGAGGTATTCCAGAAAGCCCATGATGTGGCAGAGGAATCTTACACTACAGATGCTTGGAAGATACCGAGTCAAATCAAAGCTGAGGTGGAGAAATACCGAGAGTCATCCTGGAAGAAGGGTGAGAAAGAAAATCCCAGAAGAGCTGGTCGTCAGATTGTGGTTCAACAGGATGCCGATAACCCAGCTGACTACCAAATCTTTGAGGCAAACACTGACTTTCAAGTAGGTAGAAACATAAGTCCTAAAGAACAATGACCTTATACGAACTAATTCAGCAGAGAGGTATAGAGGCAATCGGTAGGTTCTACTCTACATATCGAGGGGTTGTTATAACCAATGATGACCCGGACTCTCAGAATAAGGTATGTATATATCTGCCAAGTATTTTGAGGGGAGTGGAGGTATGGGCATATCCAAAACACCAGCAAGGTGGACCTGGTTCAGGGTTTAAGTGGTTATCTCCAAGAGAGGGTTCTATAGTATATGTAGAATTCGAGAATGGAGACCCAAGACACCCACTTTGGTCTTATCATGGTTGGGCAATAGGTGAAATGCCAGAAGAACTTAACAAGCCTCATGTACTTGGGTTTATAACCCCAAAAGGTAATAAGATTATACTGGATGAAAGTGAAACGGGAGTATTAACTGCAATAATCCAACAGGATATTGTTGTTAAAGCTCTAGAGGGCAACATAAACGTCGATGCGGAGCAAATTATAATGCAGAGCGGGGAAGTTGGTATTCCCGAATCCACTTCAGTAGTAGAAAGGATAAACACTATAGAGAAAGACATCAATAACCTTAAACAGGTATTCTCATCCTGGACTCCAAAGCCTCAGGATGGAGGTGCTTCTCTAAAAGCCTCTGCTTCATCATGGTTTGGAAGTCAACTAATTGAAACCAAGGTGGAGGATATCGAGAGTGAAACAATTAAACAACCTAACTAATGGCAAACTATAATCAACTCAACACAATTGGTAGTGGTGCTTATTTCCCGGTAAAGCTAACTCAGGCTATTGGGAGTGATGGTAAACCAGAAACAGTACAGTTGCCCGATGGAAGGACAGTACCTAAAATTGGGTGGTATATATTGCAGGGAGATGTAGCTTTGATAAAGCAGAATCTAACCGCAATACTCACCTATCAAATCGGTCAAAGATTCCGACAAGAAGATTTTGGTTCTCGAACTTGGGAATGCCTTGAAGAGCCTAACACAAGTGCCCTTAATCTGATGATTAAGAACTTTGTAAAGGATGGCATAGCAGCTTGGGAACCTCGAATAACTGCTCTTAAGGTATTTGCTCTGAAACCCACTAAAGAGTCCATACGACTCTTGATATATTTCAAGATACAGAACTCTCAGAAGGTAGAAGAGCTGAACTTTCAATATAACTTAAATAACTCAACAACAAATGTCTACTAGCAACCCTTGGCTTACTCCCTTTCAGAGGTCATACAATGACATAAAAGCCAAACTAATTCAATCTCTGAATGAAAGGGTTCCAGAGATTACTGATATGAGTGAGGGTAATATATTTATCCTTACACTCTCAATCTTTGCAGGTATTGCAGAGGTGATACATTACTACATTGATGGTATGGCAAGGGAAGCATTCCTTCCAACCTGTAGAAGGTACTCATCTTTGTATAAACATGCAAAGCTGGTAGACTACCATATCAAATCAGCTATACCATCTTCTGTAGATTTAACGGTATACATGCAAGACGGTAGCTCTTTCCCGGTAGATATATCTGTTCCCCAGAATACCGTTTTTAATTCAAAGGATGGTAAACAATGGATAACTACCAGGAATGTAACTATAGAGAAAGGGACCTACACTTATAAAATTCCGGTAGCTCAAAAGGAGGCAGTTGCCGAAGTAGAACTCGGTACATACACTTCTCATGATATTATCATCACTCTGGGTGATTTGCCTACGGATAAGAAGTATGTAGAAGGTTCTATGGTACTTACCATAGGTGGAGAGGCTTGGACTCTGGTAGATACCTTTGCTTATTCAGGTCCTGGTGATAAGGTATACAGGGTAGAGCTTGACAGTACTCTGAAACCTTATCTGGTATTCGGGGATGGTCAGTTTGGTAGGAAGCCCACCATAGGTTCTCAAATCAAGGGTCAGTACTACCTGACTTACGGTTCTAATGGTAATATTTCGGCTAACCAATTCGATAAAGTGCCAGAAGTGATGACTGATGTAACTTCTGGACTTACTTTGACAAACACTATAGCTGCAACCGGAGGCTCAGATTATGAGGACTTCGATACGTTGAAAGAGCATATCCCACTCAGTATCAAAACTCTTGGAGTGGCAATTACCAAAGAAGATTACGAGGCAATAGCTATGCTTATCGACGGTGTGGATAAAGCCTACTGTAACTACATTTGTGGTAAATATGTAGAGATATACATTACCCCAGATGGAGGTTCCGAAGCAAGCACTGAGATTATCAACAATGTAAAGCATAGGATGGAATCTTCTAAGGTACTTACTACCAGGGTAAGTGTATATTCTACACATGCTGCCCAGATATACCTGTCAGCAACTATAACCGGCCGGAAGTCTTTCAAGTCAATAGATATAAGCAATCAAGTGAAGAAAGCTTTACTGGATGCCTATAACTATCAGAACTCTGATATCAACAAACCGGTAAGACAGTCTGACCTGTATGCTCTTATGGATAATCAACCCATGGTTGACTTCCTAACTATAACTGAGTTGTACTTACTGCCTTATCCGATAGCTATAAATATCAACTCACAAAATACAGAGGAGATAGTATCGGTACCCGCTCTAAACATAACCTATTTCAAGATGCTGTCATTTGCTACAGCAACTCCTGAAACAGATTATGAGAACTGTTACATTAAAACAGTAATCGAGGATGGTAATGCTTTCTATCGGATATATGCTAACAAGGACCTTTCAGGAAATGCTTTGTACTATGGCCAGTATGGTAAACCTCTTGAGGTATCCCTGACCAGGTCGAAATTCAGCTTAACCATCAACTTACCGGTTGAAAATGCAAACTATGAAAATGGGACCGTATATCAACTAACTACACAACCCATGGGTAGTGGAGGAAAGCTGGTAGACCTTATCCCTCATAATTACAATATCCCAACTATCAGTTCGGATAACATAACTCTTACAATCAATGAAGTGGTTTAATCCAGCTAAGAGGTTCTTCAGGGATTACATCTTCAGTAACCTATTCGACCATTACTATAAAGCCAATGATACTTATCAGGATTCAGAAGGCAAGGGTATATTCGAAAGGTTCATAGATGTATGTTCAGGTTATTTCGATACTGAAGTAATGACCGATATAGATAATTTCATGGAATGTCTGGATGTGGATAAAGCCAATCCGATATTCCTGAATTATCTTTGGGAATACTTTGGGTTCATCCCCTATGCCTATGGCGTACTTACTAAGGGAGAACCATATACAGAGGAGAATCTAGAGAATTGGGTAAAAGAGGACAGGGGTTTTCCTACCGCTGATTTCCGATTAGTTCTAAGATACGCCATATCTTTATATAAGATACGAGGTACTCAACGGTTTTATGAATTATTAGGCCGATTTTATGGAGTAACCTTTACTCTCACCGAAGTAGATGAAGGAACAAAACAAGCTGTTGCCCAGGCCATAGGAGATGGTTCTGTAAACTATGACACTATCTCTCACTTCGATACTCCATCAGCTATATACGATACCGAGACAGATTGCTGGGAATGCGTACCAATGATTCTCACTATTGGTATACCAAAGGGTCAATGGGACTTTATGTTAAAGAGGGACAAGGAAATTCAGGAACAACTCCTGGAAGAGTGGAAGCTAATGAACCCAGATGCAACTGAGGAAGAGATTCAGGCTGCAAAGGAACAAATAGAATCAGAACATCCCTCTGATTACAGTGATAAGGTACGAGAGACTTTGGTAAACCTTATCAACAAATACCTTCCAGTAAATGTAAAGTATTTCGAACCAAAAGATAGTTCAGTAGTATTCGAACAAACCTCAGTAGTAATCTATCTTGTATATGCTTAGTATGCCTCTAATCTCATTTCTATTCTCAACTGCTCAAGAAGACCCTAAGTTGGACCATGCAGTTCAGTCGCTAACCAAATCTTCTATCGAGTTAGCTGAAGCAGCCTCCAACTACGGAGCTCTAAAAGTAATCTTCGGTATCTTCATGGTATTGGTCCTTGTAATGGTAATGATGTTTATATACACTATCTGGAACCTAAACAAGAAGATATCTATAGTATCTAAATCTTCACAACAGGTAGAGGAGTTCTTCGACGGGGCCGCTGATTCTACGGTGGGTATAACCGAGGCTCAAATAATGATTCGCAGGGAGTTCACTTGTTTGGGCCATATATTAAAGTATGCCATACTACGAATAAGATTCGAGAACCATATAGACAACAAGGAGTCTACAATAAAGAAAGTGGAAAGCTTAGTAAGCAATGAATATTCTGAGCTATGCGGACTATTTTCTAACTTCACTTGTAATGGTAAATCTCTCTCAAATATCTTTGAGCCTCATGATAACGAGGCGATAAAAGATTTGGTAATAGAACAGATATACATACCTAAGGACCAGTTCTCCATTTCAAACATGGACCAATCTGTAAGTATGTATCTCAACGGATTAAAACTAATGTACCTTAAAAAATTATAACTATGGCACGAAGATTATTGCCTATTATCGACTTTGCTCATGGGTCTGATGTAGCAGGAAAACAATCTCCAGACGGTAGACATAAAGAATATCTCTGGAGTCGTAAAGTGGGAAAAGCTTTGGCAGAGCGTCTCGAGCAAGAGGGATTCGAGGTAGCTTTCACTAATACCGGGGACACCGAAATCGGGCTGTCTAGAAGAAAAGAAATTGCAAACAAATTAGATACTCCCCGAGGGGGTGCAAAGTTTCTGATTTCACTCCATAACAATGCTGCAGGTATGGGGAGTGAGTGGTGCACTGCAAGGGGTTTTGAAATATATACCACCAAGGGTCAAACTCGTTCGGATTTATTTGCCACGGTGATATTCGAACAGTTACAGGAAGACTTCCCAATCACCGACGGTTATAAGCATAGGATAGACCCATCTGATGGAGACCCTGACAAGGAAGCAAACTTCACTGTTCTCATGGGTAATAACTATTGGGGAGTACTTCTCGAGTGGTTATTCCAGGATAATCCAGATGATGTGGCATTACTCGAAGATGAGATTGTAAACCGGAAATTGGTAGAATCTCTCACCAAAGCCATCATCTTCATCGATGAAAATCTCGACAAATTAAAGTTGTAAGCTATGGCACAGAAGAATGAAACCGAAGTTGTAAATGGTGTAGTACAACCAAGGTTCTATCAGGTGTACGGTGACTTGATAGAGTCTAAAGAGGTTATGGAACCTCTTGCTATAATGGGGGGTACAGGACCTATTTGTGGCTTCGACTGGGTAGATACTACCCAACAGAACATAACCATAACCAGTATCTTCAAAAGGTCCGGTACTATGCCTTCGGGGATAGGCAATATCTTAGGCAAAGCCAGGAGAGTATTTCTTTCTAACAAGGATAACACTGCCGGCCAGGTATTCAATGCCTATACTACTCCAGACGGCTTATGTCATATAGCCCCTGACACTCTTACTTTCACAGGTGTAAGACCTGATGGGGGTTGGCCAAGCTTAACTCATCCTCAGAAGTTGGTAGCTTTTGCAGTAAAAGCGTCCCATACTTATCGTCAAGATGGTAGTGAGAATCCACCGAGCATATCCAATTTTGGATGTGGGTTGATAACTTTCGATGTTGTATATGGGTTGGAGGAAATACTTTCTTGGGGGTATGAAAGAATGTTAAGTCTGTTAGAGTCTTCTAACATACCTTTCAATAAAGATACAGACACTCTCATAGGAATATACTTGGTAGGTTGGAGACCCGAATGGGACAGTGATGGAGTAAGCCTTAGGTATAAGGATATTATGGCATCGCTGAACTACACTCTTTGCTTAGTACCCTATAACGGTCAGTTCCCTGTAAAACCATACGGACTCAATCCTCTGGACCTACTCGACTTGAAGAGTCGAGTTAAGGCTTTGGAGGAGAGTACGGTTCCTACTGATGTAAGTGTATTGACTCGGTACTTAAACACTCAGATGAACAGTCAGGGTAAGGGTATAGAGATAGAGTACTCCATTAGTAAGAGAGATGACTACGACGTATATACTTTTAGCAAGTTGGTTATCAACGGGTGTGTATTGGCTAAGCCCTCTGCTCCAGTAAGAAAAGAGATAGAATTTCAATGGAGAGAAAGTAATCCTTGTATATGTATATATACTACGGCATCTGTATTAACTAACGCTTCTCTTCTTTCAACCCAGTGGGGTATAAAGAGGGGATATCCACATGATACTAAAGCAGAATTTTGGGATGGTTCCTTCGATAAGTCAAGTATGAGTTTACCGAGTAGGGCTACTTTGGTGGCAGTATTCGAAATAAGTTCTCCAGATGTAACTGCTTCAGTACTCCCGGGACATGCCTACAGCCTTCTCAACAATGAAAAGGTAGATGGTCTTACAAGGGTCATACTCGGATTGTTTAGGTATACCTTCGAGAAAGGTAATACTGATTTAGATACCAGCGTAGAGCAAACTACCTCAGGAAGCGGTGATACTCGGTCAAGGTTAACGGTAGATGCTCATTACCATAATGGAGTGGCAGTATTTGACTTAACCGAGATTATGTTCCCCGGATGTCCGTCCTTTAAAGATGTGGCTGTGAACGTGTACGACCTGTTAACTGCTAAAGATTCAGGGTGGCGTCCTATCTTAACTCAAATAGCTAAAAAGTATTCCTCGGGTACTTATGGATATGGGCCATATATGCAGAAGTATGATGATACAGCTTACTACATTGAAATCCGTCCAAACCTCTTTACTACAAGTGAACGGGAATCGTTCAGGGTAACGGTATCCGGAAACAATGGTACTTCTGGCAGTGATTTAAGGACTTATAAAGTACAACTTACCTTTGTAGTGGGCGATGTTAGAAAGAATACTCTTACCCATGATGAGCGCCTACTTTTGGCATGCCTTAACAATCCTTTCAAATCGGATTATTAAACTGAACCCTAGTTGAGTTGGTTAAGTGGGGCTGGAGTGAGGTTAGAGATAACCTTGCTCTGGCCTTTTTCATTGTTTAAGGTCTATGGCAGCTTGTTCTAAGGTCTTCTGTATAGTCTTTCGCATTTGAGAGAACATGTTGACTGCAAACTTATCCCGGGGCAACTCAAAGTAATCAATCAAGTGAAGGATAGATAACTTACCGTGGGAATCCTTGATACGAGCCTCAAACCATTTGGGAGGTTCTAATTGTATTTGCATCACCAGGTATTCATCCGGAGTAAGATGCTCTTTCATATACTTATGGAATCTTTGAGATTGCTCTTCTTTAATTCGAGTCTCTTCGGAATCATCCAATAACTCTTTATTATTATCGAATAGAACTTCGAAAGAAGTCAACTCTTGATTGAACTCAGCCTGTTTGGTATAAGCATTCCGAAGCAACTTACTTTTATAAGTTTGCAAGGAAGATAAGAGAGTTGCCTTTAACCTCTCTTCATCATATTCGTCTTGGTATTTATTAAATACATACAAGAACTTATCCCAGAAAAAAGAGTTAATTATATCGGGAGTAAGATTGAATCTTCTGGAATCCACTTCCCTTGTCAGCCTACGGATTAAAGGTTTGCAGGTTTTATACAACCTATTAAACAAATCCTCATCATAGGGTTTTAATTCTGTTAATCTGTGTAGTTCACTTCCGTTGTTGCCTTTCATAGTAGTAAAGTTATTTAACAATGCAAATATAATATAATAAGTAACCACTTGTATGAATTTTTATCAAAATATTTCACCGTCTGTGTTCAAGTTAGTTCAAAGATGAGCTCAGGGAACTATATTATCTAGCAGATACTATTGGTTATACACTTATGAATATTATATAATATATGAAACAAAATAGGGTAAAGAAAAGGTTAAACTCCTGTAACAAGTTCACATTCTCTATTGAGTTTCAATTGGAAGTACTCAGGTTTTTAATACAAGGGAAGGAATCTCTCTTGTATGTTCAAAAGATAAAACCCGGGTACTTTACTTTGATTGAACACTCGATAGTGGTAGAAGCCTTGGTAAAGTTCGTAAAGAAATATCAACGAATCCCAAGTGAGGTTTTAATGGTAGAGCAAGTAAAAACTTTATTGGAAGGTAGGGATTATGTAGACTTGGTTACCAAGGACGACATCCCCAATATTCATAAGTTAATATCCGAGCTTTATAATAAGCCTTTGAAGGACGTAGATATCGTATTAGAGAACATTCATAAGTTCATTGCTTATATCGAATTGAAGGCTTTGAACGAGAGTATGGACTTCTCTGATTACAATTCATACGAAACTTATCAAGCTAAGTTAACCAAAATACTCCAAAGTTCAAAGCCCCAGAAAAAAGATGAACCATTACTTATGGTTAGTGGAACTGCAATGCGTCAGCTTATGAGAAAAGTTGACCCAGATGTAGTACCTACTCCTTTCTGGCAATTAAATAGATTGGGTAATGGAGATGGCTATCCTAAGAATTCTCTATTCGTTTTAATTGACCGACCTAAACGGAGAAAGACATTTGCTCTCATCAATATTGCAAGAGGTTATCTGGCAATGAAAAAGAATGTTCTTTACATTGATACCGAGAACGGTAAGAATCAGTTAATGGACCGTATGATTCAGTCTACTCTTAACAAAACTAAGAGAGAGATGTTAACTGGTGATTACGATAAGATGGAGCAAAGGCACATGCGTAAATATAAACGTTTAGGTGTAGAGTTTATAGTCGAACGTGTACCTGCAACCATTGCTGATTGTAATACCATTATGAACTTGGTTAGGAAATTGGAAACTGAGAAAGGTATCAAGGTACATGTCATCATGATTGACTATGCTGCAAAGTTAGCCTCTATAGCCAGAGATAGAGATGATGTGGAACGTATCAACAATGTATATATAGATATAGATAATATGGGTGATGAGTTAGGGCTTGATGCGGTATGGACTGCCCAACACGTTACCAGAGAAGGTGCTAAGCATCAAGAAACCAAGTACGAGGATAATGATATCGCATCTGCTATATCTATCATAAGGAATGCAAAATGTGTCATGGGATTAAACTCTACCCAAGATGAAGAGGAACATAACATTATGAGAATGGAAGTTGTAGTTCAGAGGGATGGAGTTCCAAGTGGTAGGGTAATGTTTAATATGGACCCAGAAAGACAACGTATGAAAGAGTTCTCAAAAGAAGCTCGGGCAAAGTATGATGAGTCCATAGGTAAACAGGTAGATGACTTACTTAAGAAAAGGAAAAGGGTAAGCAATCCCAATGCAGACCCCGAAAAGAGAAGTAAAACCTCAGGAGATATTTAGATAAACCTTAATAATTAAAATTGTATGGCACGAGTTATCGATTCTATGGATTTAGCTAAGTTTGGAGAAGGCGTTACATCTTGTAACAAGTGTAAAAAGGTAATAGCCTTCAATAAGAAGGAAATATTTTTAGACTTAAGCTATGGTCCAGGACATGATGGAGAAGAAAGTGTTAGATGTCCTCAATGCAATTCGGTATTACATGTAGGAAAGTTTCACGCCACTGAACACATGTAATTATGGACATCCGATTATTAAAAATATTTCGGAGGAGAGCTTCAAAGGAAATCTGTATCAGAAGACAACCTGGTAAAAGGTACGAGATAGTATGTCCATCTGAGGATGCTCCATTAGGGTATTTCTTTAGAGATTGGGCACCTATCAACTCTCAGCTTGCCTCAGTAACTTGGGAAAAGGTTACCCCTAACGGCAAAGACTTTCACGATAGGTCTTTGGGTTATAGGTCCGACTGTTGCGTACCTTTTAAGAACACTTTCTTAAGGCTGGAAGAAGCCGAGGAAGAGGTGTTAAAGATAAGAAGAGATTACATAATTCACACTTGGTTTCGGAATTATGTAAAAGACTACCAGTTAGATAACAACTACCCGGCTATGGTTTACATGGCCGGGTATTTTCGTTGATGATATGAAACTTAACAGCAATATAAAAGGTGTTAAAGTAAAGCCTATACCAAACTATCCAGAATATTTGGCTTCATTCGACGGTAGAGTATATTCCACTAAATTACATAGATGGCTATCTACTAACCCTCATAAGATATTCGGATATTTACAGGTACATCTAAGAAAAAAGACACATAGATTGAATAGGGTTATAGCTACAACTTGGATACCTAATCCCGATAACTTACCATGTGTAGGTCATAAGGATAATAATAGAACTAACAATAGAGTAGAAAATCTATATTGGTGTACTCATAAGGAGAATACTCAACAATGTATAAGAGAGGGTAGATTCAAACCCAGAGGTAAAACTCCTTTGAGTATAGAGATTAGACGTAAAATAAAAGCCGAATACTTGAAAGGAAATACCACTCTACAAAAGTTAAGCCGTAAATATGGTAGAGCACATTCAGTTATTAGGAGGATAGTATATGAGACTAAATAACCATACTAAAGGTCGTTTACATGAATATTTTAGATATAAGTTGAAGGCCTTCGATTACAGACACTCATGGATGAAGTCAGACTGCCCGTATTGTGGCGGAGAGAAGAAGTTCGGTATCAACCTTTCAAATAATAGGTGTAATTGCTTTAAGTGTGGTGAGCATCCTTCTCCAATAAGCCTGGTAATGTATCTGGAGAATACGGATAGTTTTCATGAAGTACTATCTATACTTGAATCAGGTGATTATTCTGGATATGTTTTCAAGGAAGAGAAGGTTGAGTTAAAAGGTAAGAAGGAGTTCTTTCTTCCTGATGGCTTTAAGAATATATCCATGGGCACCTCTCTATTAGCAAGGTCAGCCAGGAACTACCTTAAGAAACGTGGGTTTAATATAGAGGAGTTAGCTCGTAAGGGATGGGGATACTGTAATACTGGAAAGTATCTCGGATATATCATTATACCATTCACGGAGCATGGGCAATTAACTTACTTCAATGCCCGATTATATATGGGCGCTGGTCCTAAATATAACAACCCAGAAGTAGATATAACTGGTTTGGGAAAGAGTTTTATTATATATAATGCAGATGCTCTAGAAATATACCGAACCGTTTTTATTTGTGAGGGTGCAATCAATGCAGAAACCCTGGGAGAGAATGGGATTGCAACCGGAGGTAAAGCTATTGCAAGATATCAGGTAAACCGCTTAATCAAAAGCCAAGTAGAGAGATTTGTTATACTACTTGACCCAGATGCCAAAAAAGAGGCTGTTGATTTGGCCTTAAAACTTTGTAATTTTAAGAAGGTAAAAGTGGTTTATTTGCCAGACGGAACCGACTGCAATGACCTTGGAAGGAGAAAAGTTTTAGAGTTTGTTAGGAAAGCTAAATGGAAAAGCGAAGGGGAACTATTAAATGAAAAATTAAGATTGAATGAAGGATAATATACCTAACTTACCCGGATATCATGTAACCAAAGATGGTAAAGTATATAGTAGAAGAACTACTCGAGGCTATACTAAAACCTACCACCCCTTAAAATATTACATTCAAAAGAGAGACAGATATAATAAGGGCAACCTAACACTAACCGTTACTGTTAGGATAAACAGAAGACCTTGGAAAGTACATAGGCTAGTAGCTTTAGCTTATTTACCCAACCCAGAAAATAAACCCCAAGTATATCATAAAGATAATAATCGATTGAACAACAATGTAAGTAATTTATACTGGGGGACCAATAAGGAAAATCATGAACAAATGGCTCGTGATGGTAGGAGTAGGAAAGGTAGGGGAGAAAATAATCCCATGTCTAAGTTAAGCAATAATCAACGAAGAGAAATCATACAGAGATATTCTATGGGTATTTCATCTCGTAAATTGGCCAATGAATATGGCGTTACTCATACTTTAATCCTTGGTATATGGAAGAAGAGAGATTATTTTATGAGTCTTTAGAATATGTACGAAAGACGACATATCAGACTTATCAAGAACTTTTAACTATAAAATCAGAATTGAAATTGTGATGGCAAAAAGAGAACCTTCTATACATATATCAAGGGTTACCTTTTCACGGATATTCAAAGAAGTGATGGGCAGGTCTCTTGGTGATAAGTTCATCGATGAATTCTTCTATAAGGCAAGGCAATCCTCATTAGACCATCGTTCAGTGGTAGGGGAGAATAAAAAGGTACAAACCCAGGCTATTCGTAGAGCTTCTGGAAGTATAGGGGATGCAAACTTATTAGCAGATATCATCTATTCCACTAGAGTTCAGCTCAAACATATAGGAGTAACCAAGATAAAGCAAACTGATGCGCAATGGTCATCAGTTAAAGAATTGGTACCTGTTGTAAATGAATTCTGTCAAAAGTTTGGATTCGAACCTCGTCAGGGATATATAGAGTTTGTAACTACTGGTATTAAGCTAATATCTCAGGCAAAGAGGGTGAACTATAACTTCTGTGCTAATTGGTTACACCAGAGAGTGAATTGGATTATGGATGTATATGAGGCTGAAAAGGAAGTGAAGGAAGATAAATATCCCAAATTCACTCGGGAAGTATATGAACATTATACTAAAGAGATTCTCGATAGAGTAGGTATCAATAACACCTATGACAAGAATCCTCAAGAGTACGTATGGTTTGTAAGAGCAAGGAATCTTGCAGATGAGATTGGTATTGACTATGAAACATTTGTACAGGCTCAGTTTTATGCACTCGAGTTCTGTAATGGTATACCTAAGATAGAGGACCTATCAAATGATAAGGCTCGTCAAAGGGTAATAAATTATATGGCCAAGTTCAATATTGTATCACGTCCCAAAGTTGATAACACCAACTGGGATGATTTTAAGAAATAAGATTATGAAAAAGAAGATTGATGGGGAAGCTATAGCTTTCTATGTTATTCTGTCAGGTATTATTGTAATGGGGATTTTATTCCTTGCCTATCTCTTCATATTAACTCTACACTCATGATAACTATCACCATAAAGAACTGTAATGTTTGTGAAATTTCTGGCCCAGCTAAGTTCACAAATAAATTATATGAGATGTTCCGGATTAAGCATCCGGATGCTTGGCATATAATGATGTATAGCAGGGCAAAGAATTGGGATGGGTATGTAAAGTATATCTCGGATTATGGGCAATTCAAGATAGGCCTTTTGAATAAGGTTTATAATGAATGCCTCAAGATGGGTCAAAAGGTAAAAATTATAGATAATAGACTCCCGTTAGGAATTAAACCAGTAATTCCAACAATACTTGGAGATAAAGAATTACGGGAAGTACAAAAAGAAGCTCTAGAAAAGATTCTAAATAATCGAGTTGGAGATACTCCTTTTCTTATCTGTGCATCTGATTTGGCAGTTAATTTCGGAAAGACTTTGGTGTTCTGTGGATTGCATCAAGCATTCAAGAGGAAGTTGAAGACTGTATTGTTGTTGAACAGTGCAGACTTATTTAAGCAATTCAAGAAGGAGATTCCAGAACTGTTACCCGGTGAAAAGGTTGCATTTATCCAGGGGAGTAAATGTAGTGAGTGGGGCAACTTTAACGTTTGTATGGTTCAATCTCTTGCCTCAAATATAAGTAGGTACCAAAAATTCTTATCAGAAATAGATATGGTACTTATAGATGAGGCTGACGTGATTGACAATAAAACTTATAAGACAGTAATACAACATCTGTATAACTCAAGAGTACGAGTGGGATTGAGTGGTACCCTTTATATGAGTGAGCTCAAGAAGAAGCTGGTTCACAACATGAATATCATGTCATTTATTGGTGATAGAGTAAACCAGGTGAAACTGGCTGAGATGATTGATAAGGGGTACTCTACTCCCATTATCTGTAAGTTGGTATATGCCTATTACAAGTATACCAAAGATGAAGATTATCCCACCGAGTATAAGGAAGTGATATCTGACAATGTAAAAGCTTGGCGATTGTCTTTGTCTCGTACTAAGTATAACATCCGACGAAAAAGATTGCCGGCACTCATTGTATGTAAGTTCATTGGTCATTGTGAAAACCTTTACAGGTATTACGTTAAACATCTCGGAAATCAATACAATATACAATATGTCCATCACAAGACAAAAGGGCGAGATGAAATTCTACAAGCTTTTAGAGAAGGTAAAATCGATATACTAATAGCTACCACGATTATTTCTAGAGGTCAAAACTTCCCTGAATTGAAATATCTGCAGAATACTGCATCAATGGATTCTAATGAAAAATCATTGCAGATATTGGGCCGACTTGCAAGAACTCACATGAACAAAAAGAAAGCTTATTTGGACGACCTTCAATTCCCCGGTAATTATCTAAAGAGACATGGTAACCATAGACGAATGTATTATCAGAAAGAAAAATTAAAGGTAATCAAAGTGGAAAGGTAATACGCATATATGCGCACGTATATACCTACACTTATAACTCTATTAGTATTTAGTACACTAAATACTAATAGAGGTTTATATAGCTAAAGCTATATAAACTTATACTTAACTTACTTAGTAAGTATTAACTTAAGCTAAAGCTTTAAATGCGCACGCACGTATAATGGTGAACCAGAAAGTTAGTGCATATACTATTCTACATCAATGACACTGAAATACATATTAACTATCACTTGATATCAAACGCTCAAATATATGGCGAAGAAAAAGAAAGACAAACTTAAGGAAGTAAGAAAGGAGTTAGAGACTGGGGATATTCTGGAACCTATAGACATCACCAAATTAGGTTCAGGACAAGACCCCTGTTTCGGTAAACACTATGACCTTTCAACCAAGGAATGTAAGATGTGCGGGGATTCAGAACTCTGTTGCATTAAGTTCACAGCTCTCATGGGTAAAACCCGTAAGGAGTTGGAAGCAGAGACTCAGTTCAAGGATTTGGAACCTCTCATAGATATGGAAGGTTGTAAAAAGTATTATCGTAAACTGGTAAGGGAAAAACTCGGTAAGAAGGAAATACTCGATAAGCTTCAGAGTAAGTTCGAGTTAACCCGTAAGGAAGCAAGAGATTTATATCGTAAATTTAACAGTAAATAACATGGTTCAATTAGAGTTTACAAAGATTCGAGAGGTTAAATCCCCTAACCGAGCAAATGACGGGGATGCCGGGTTGGATTTCTACATCCCTCAGTTATCTGACCAAGATATTCTTAAGGTTGGAGAGAAAGGTGAAAATGACTTTTCTGGTATCAATCGGAAGATGCTTGGTAAAGGTTACCTCAAACTGAAAGGATTGGGTACTGAAGATGTACATGTAGTAATTAAACCAGGTGGAAGACTTCTCATTCCTTCTGGTATAAAGGTACTTATCAATCCAAAAGAGTCCATGCTCATGGCAGCAAATAAATCCGGGATTGCAACCAAAGAGGGTTTATCATTCACTGCCGAGATAGTGGATAGTCCATATACTGGTGAAATGCACATTGGTATTCACAACGGTTCCCCCGAAGAGGTTTGGATTCCTCTGAACCAAAACAAGAAGATAATGCAGTTTATACATGTACCAATTATACTTTCAAACCCGGTAGAGATTACCAATGAAGAGTATGACGAGAAAGCCAAGAATTGGGGAACTCGAGGGGATAAGGGATTCGGTGCTCACGATAATAAGTAAAAACCATGGATAGCAGAGACATTAAAGAAGAACCAAAAAATATAGAGGGTAACAAATATATCGAGGAGATATACTTTATGCAAAAGAACCTCTTATCTGGTTATATAGGTATAGAGGGACTACCACAGTATCCCATAGATATCAATACAAAAGCTTCTCAAACCTTACTCAAGGACTTTACTGCACGGGTAATAGAGGAGTTATCAGAGGGATACGAATCTTTTCAAGCAGTGGATGGTATCATGCAGGACAGTCACAACAAGATTATGGCCGGTGATGACCTGGTATACATTGAACTGCTTAATCACCTTCAGAATGCCAATGAGGAAAATGCAGATGCAGTACACTTCTTCGTTGAGTTGCTGATATATGCTAACATTCAACCCGATGATATCAAGGCATACATGGTGAAGTGGGTAAGGGATAACAAATGCGAACAGAGTACGGTAGATTACTTTAACTATATACGGAATGATATCCTATATACTGCTCAATTCCTTGGAGTGAAGTGGTTGATGGATGAGAGAGATATAGAGGTAATCTTTGACAGCAACTCAACCAACTTATTGAAGTGGTATGAAGAGAAAGACTCTGAAACTTTCCCTGAGTACAACGATAAGTTACTGAAAGGTGGTCATAAGTATAACCATGAAAACTATGCTCTTCAATATCCCTACATATTGTGGAAGATAACTCACCACCTTAATATAGCCAGGAATTTCCTGAAGAACAAACCTTGGAAACAATCTCAGGTAATGACTCAGGAGTTAAAGTATCAGGCTGAGTTGGTGAAGGCTTTCATATACTTCTGTGGTTATCTTGGATGGATAGGAATGGATTCTAAGGAAGTGTTCTATATTTACTTCAAGAAAAATCACATAAATATCTTCAGACAAAAGTCGCTATACTAATTAGATATATGGCCAACCAGATATTACTAAATTTACTATTAATTCTTGGTAATAGTATTATGGTAGATGAAAGTTAGTAATATAGATGGTTGGCCAGGTTACTATATCAATAAGAGTGGTAGATTATATAGTAATAAGAGAGGTAAATGGACACGAATTAGAGGTGAGTTATGTAATAATAGGATACAGTATAGGTTATACAAGAGGATAAATATAGACTTATTAGGGAATAAGAAACACTTTTGGGGTATAGATACTAGTACAAGTAGATGGTTTAAAGCATCCAGATTAGTAGCTATGGCTTATATACCAAATCCTAATAACTACCCTGTAGTATGCCATAAAGATAATAATCCTTTGAATAATCATGTAAGTAATTTATACTGGGGAACCCAGAAAATGAATATTCAACAGGCCGTTAGGGAAAAGAGATTTACACAATTTGCTAAGAGGGGAAAAGAAAATCCCATGTATGGCAAGAGGGGTAAGCTAAGCCCTTTTTATGGTATACCCAGAAGTGGCGAAACAAAAAAATTAATTTCCATAGCCAATAAAGGTAGAAAGGTAAAAGAAGACACAAAGCTAAAAATTTCAAATACCCTAAAATCTCTAAAGAGGGGGAAAACAGTGCCTTTAAGAGATGATATTATAAAGTTAAGATATGAGGATAAATTATCACAATCGGCTATAGCTGAGATATTAGGGTTACATCAAACAGCTATTAGTAAATTTTTAAGAAACTATGAACATAGTAAAGAGTAAGAGCCCAATAGAGGCTTGGGAGAAGATACTCGAAAACTTCTTAATCAAGAAGACCGAGTGGTTCTGTGAAGGAGTTGGTTACAACCTAACCGACTCTCTATTCACTTATGACTTAATGGTAGAGATAGCAGAAGCTAAGTTCGACCCAAACTTCGACTTCGGTAAGATGTTTGGGTACACCATGACAAAGTGGACAGGTTTAATTACCAACTACTTGGATTTGGATGTACTTGACCAAGCTAAGTTGATGATAAGGAAGTTAGAAGAGAATAAGACCGTAAACAGGAATTATCACATAGGCTTCCATTTTGCCGATAATCACGGCAGCGGTAAGGGATGTTTGGTGGGCGGTATATTCTCTCGTAAGATAGGGATTGAAAATCCCGAGATAACCGTGATACTTCGCTCATCAGAGGTGGTTACACGATTGCCAATAGATATTCTCCTATTCTGTCGTATGGGACAGTATATCTACGGTCATGATAACTTCTCGCTAAAATTAGTTATCAAGGCTGCTTGGGCAAATGATACTACAATCTTGTTGTATCAGAACCGAAAAGATATCAAGGAGTTCTTGAAAGAGAACTGTGATGATGAAGCTCGTAGAAAAAAGATACGTAAGTCTCTCAAGAAACTAATGACAAGTGATGAAGCTGGTTATAAAACATACGGTAACAGTTTCAGAGCTTTCAAAGTATTAAGGGAAGACTTGGGATATAAGCAGAAGCCCATGTTGGCATCATCTTTAGAGATTGGTGATTGGGATGGTATTCCTTTACCAGAAGTATGCCCATCTATACTTAAGCGAAACACGATAAAGAAGACATACTTAAAGTTCACTGAAAAGTACGGACTTAAGCTAAAGCTTGAAGAAAGTGGGGAAAGGAAAAAGAAGAAACTAATCTCGTTCTCATCACCAGACGAAGATGATATGGATGATAATGAATCAACTGTAGAATCAGATGAGTAGAGTAAAGGTAAAGAATAACCTGTTAATGTTCAAGAACAGCATGAAAGCTTGGGAAGGACTTAACAGGTTATTCCTGTTCAATACGCTTGGTTTGGACATAGAAAGAATTGGTAAAGCTCAATACATAAATGATTTAGTCATTAGTATTAAAGAACCTCTGGTAGACCCCGAATTTGATTTTGGTAGGCATTTCAATTATACCATGTCAAAGTGGAAGTCATTAGTGGCTAACTATGTTGATGAGAATAGTCTTTCATTACTAAGGCTGGATGTTATAGAGGCTATCAACAATAGAAAGATATTCAACATAGGCTATCAGTTTAATAATAAACATGCCCACGGAAAGAATTGCCTATTATCCATGACTGTATCTAAAAAAGCGGGTATGGATAACCCCATGATAACAGTATTCATGAGGGCATCAGAGGTTACTAAAAGGCTGATATGTGACCTACTCCTTATTCAACGTATGGGAGAATATATATTCGGATATGGGCAGAAGTTTCATGTATCAATACATTTCAGTCAGATATTCAATGATGATACTGTACTTCTTATGTACCATGCCCATGAAGACTTACTTAAGTTGAGTGATAAGCTTGGTATATACGACGGTAATTGGTATGACAGGTTGAAGTATCTGCTTGAGGTGGACCCTGACAAAATAAAATATAAGGTACATAAAAGAGCAATAAAAGTATTAAGACCTGAGCTTTTCAAATATCCTAAGACCTTAGCTAAAGACTGTACTCTTGGGAGTGAAGACTGGTTACCGTTCTAATATAGGGAAGTCTATTGAATTGCAAATATCAATGCAATGAATATAGAAGTAAAGAAGTCTCCCTATACAAGTAAGCTTGGTGGAGATATCGATATTACCTTTTCTACAGATATTGAATGGCTATTTAATACCGTTGCCAATATAAGTAGGAAGGATTTAAGACAACTTAGAAGAAAGATAAGGAGGTATATCCCTGAAACAAAAGAGGAAAAGTAATCCATACTTTGGTGTAGAAATATCCAGGAGCAAGTATAAAAATGGGTATGATAGAGATATTGAATTATCTATATCTACTAACGGTTATCACTGGATAGGATTGCCAAATATGAATATCCAGGACCTGAAAGAACTATTAAAATCTATAAGAAAATATATTAAAGAAAACAAATAATGAGAATATATTCGAACCCCTATGAGTTAATGTCAGAGACGGCAAGAAACTTATGGGAAATGGGTAATGAGGTAAAACCCCGTACCTATCAAAACAAGGTAATAGAAGGCAATGATGACTTCATTACAAAGGAACTCATCTGTGAGCAGTACTGTTTAACTCACATGGAAGACCCAGCTGCACTTTTTGTATTCACTAAGTCCAAAGATTGGGCAGAGGCAGAATTCGAAGAGAGAGTATGCGGTAGGATGGAAAATCCAGGTAAAGCATGGGAACTCCGTAAAAACGTTTGGGAAGAGTTTTTAGTTGGTGGGTTCTTTGACTATACCTATGCAGAACGTATGAACGAGACCGTGTCATACAAAGGTAAGGCATTCTCAAAACTAGAAGCAGTAATAGAATTGTTAAGGAATGATAATGATACAAGAAAAGCCATATTAAACATATATGGTGAAGTCGGTTTCGATGAGGACTGCGATTCAAACTATCTCGGTGGAGAAAAGAGAATACCGTGCTCCATGTATTACGACTTCCTCATCCGAGAGAATGCCCGAGGAGAAAAGCAACTCAATATATGTTATCACCAAAGGTCCTCTGATTTTGTAACCCACTTCGGTAATGATGTTTACCTGGCATGGAAACTCATGGAATATGTAGCTAGCGAGGTGGGAATCAAGCCTGGATATCTCTATCATACTATTGATAGTTTGCATAGTTATAAAAAAGACTGGGTGAAACTGAAGACCTCAATCCAAATCGAATTGAGATAACCTCAGAAGGTAACGGTATAATTGGAGGGGATTGTTCTTTTCTGTAACCATGAGATTAGTAGTAAAGTTACCGTTACCTTCACTCGGACCCATAGCTCAGTTGGTTAGAGCAGCGGACTCATAATCCGAAGGTCGGGGGTTCAAGCCCCTCTGGGTCCACAAGATGAATCTTTATTTTGCGCTGTGGACAATGAGTCCTGATTCACCCCGGGTATCAGATTGTAGGGATATAGACTGATATCCATTTTTATACGGAAGTAGCACAGTCCGGTTAGTGTACTTGCTTTGGGAGCAAGGGGTCGCAGGTTCGAATCCTGTCTTCCGTACAAGGGCTATATGCTGGGTCATAACCGGAGATACGACCTCCAGCTAGCAATGGGCAATAACCTGGTACGAGATACCAAAAGCTCATAATTAAAGTCGAAGGCTATAGCCCTGGGAGATGGGCGAAGAACAGTACCTCATCTCCCCCTTTGTAAAGGCTCGGATGGAGAAATAGGTAAACTCATCAGATTTAAGCTCTGACGGTCATTGACCTTGCGGGTTCGATTCCCGCTCCGAGTACAAAATACCTTTAACATGACAATCACATTCAAAGATTACCCTTGCGGTACAATTTCATTAGGTACTTCAGTAACAAGAATACCTAATTCATATCGGATTAAATCAATCCAGGATATGGAAGATATAATCAACCGTTCTAGAGAAGAAGTAAATAAAAGTCCAGCATTCCATACGTTTGCAATAAATAAAAGAACTACAGCTGGTATGATTATTGAATGGCGAGCCCATAATATGCTATATGCACTGCATATAAAAAGGAATAGGACTCGAACGGTTGACCTGGATATAAATGAACCATGGTACAGTAAAGTAGGATATTTAATATTATCAACACTATATCTAAGATGGTAGAAATTACAAATATAGACGTGTATGACTTAGAGAAGTCAATTATAGCATGTAGAAATGCTATGCGCACAGAACCAGTATTCCCAGTAGACATGGATGTTTGGGGACATCCAATTTATGAACAGAAAGAGTGGGATGATTCGTTTAAGAGGGCCGTTAACTTGGCCAAATCCCCATCTAACAGTGGTCACCCTAATTTCTTAACCGGGATAAGGGTATCATTTGATATTCTATACCCAAACTACTTTTCACCCGAGTTACAACGATATCATTGGATAGACATTGTAACCTCATCTTCAAAGATGCACAGGCTAGGTGAGATTGTAAAGAAGGAGTCATTCAATAAGTATGTAACCCCAGAGGTAGTAGCCATAGTTCAGGACTTGGCAAATAAGTTCATAGAAGACCCAAGCTATGAGAATCGTATCAAGCTGCTGAGTAATTGCCCTCTCGGGATAGAATTATTCATGAGGGTAAGTACCAACTATATGCAACTACGGAATATATACCATCAGAGGAAAGAACATCATCTGAGAGAGGATTGGGGAGCATTCTGTAAGATGATTCAAGAGTTACCATTCTTCGAAGAGTTCATAAACAAGTAAGGTATGCCATAAAGTTACGAACATGTAAATCATCCTAAACACTATAATAACTACAGTGTAGAAGTTATAGATATGATGGTATCTATCTATGGAATAGAAGCAACTGCTACATGGTGTGAGATGACTGCTTTCAAATATAGCATGAGAGTAGGTACCAAACCTGACAATCCTGTAGAACAGGACTTGGATAAAGAGAGATGGTACCTTAACAAGGCAAAAGAATTAAGGAGTAAGCTTGAGTAAAATAAAAGGGACAGTATATTGTGAAAGGTATACTGTCCTTCTTGTCGAAGAAGCTGAAGAGATATCTACAGAGATATGGTTTACTAAAGAACTATTGCATACTACAAATATTTATATTAAATACCACAGATGGAGTCAAGATATGCTATACTAAAGAGTTTCTCACAAGTCAAGCGGCTTGTGAAAGCTTGTTTAAGAACTGGCATAGCTTCCGTCGACTTCGAGACAAATGCCGAAGGTATCTATAACAAATCTTTCAAACCAACCATCCTATCAGTAACTTTTCAGGTAGGTTCTGGTGTATCAATCCCTTTATGTCATCATGAATATAACAACCCTCGTTGGAAACGTTGGTTAAAGTATTTTGGTAGGCATGTGATTGAAAATCCTAAAATAACTAAAGTAGGATGGAATCTGAAGTTTGACCTTCAGATATTCGAGTTATTTGGGATATATGTTAGAGGTACTGTTCTGGACGGAATGCTTATGAAGTATCTCCTAAATGAGGAGAAACCTAATGACCTGAAATCAATGGTTAGAAGGTATCTACCAGAACACGGGGATTACGAAAAGTCGGATAAGTTTGATAAGATACCATGGGACAAGAAACCATTGGAACCCTTATGCAAATACGGTTGCCAGGATACGAATTATACCTTAAGATTATCTATGTTCTTTGAGAGCAAGTTAATTGAGATAGGTATGTATCCATTATTTAGGCATTTGATAATGCCAGCATCCAGGGTACTCCAACATGCAGAGAAAACTGGGTTATACCTTGATAGGGAATTCAATCAGGAATTGCTTGAATCTTACAAGCCAAAGATTGACCAAGCAACTGCTAATTGCTTGAATCTTCCACGAGTAAAGAAATTCTCTAGATGGCTTACCGAACAGAGAATAAGCAAATACCTGGAGTCCATAGAAAGTGAACTTGAAGATATGGATTATAGAGACCCTGCAAATAAGAGGAAGATAGCAAGTAGGGAACAAAAGATATCCAATATCAGGGCTGGAGTATTTACAACTAAGAAAGAACTTGAATTAATCCGAGAAGTAAACTTGGGCAGTCCTATTGATTTACCTTTATTATTGTACTCTAAAAAGGGATTCAACTTCCCGGTTATCAAGTATACTAAGGATAAGAAAACAAATAGGGATACTGATAAACCAAGTACCGATGAAGACACATTGGTAGAACTTCGGTTAACGGTTAAAGACCCAGAAAGTCCGAAAGCTATATTCCTGGACAATCTTCTTGAATTGAGGGGATTGAAAAAGATGTACACTACATATATTGAGGGATGGCATGATAAGGTACAGGATGATGACCGTATCCATGGTCAATTCAAAATCATTGGTACTACATCTGGTAGATTAAGTAGTTCTGAACCTAACCTTCAGCAAATACCTAAAACCTCCGTAGATGCTAACATAAAGAAACAGTTAGTAGCTCCCAAAGGAAAGTTATATATGGCACTTGACTACTCTCAGGCAGAGTTAAGAATCATGGCTCACCTTTCCGGGGATGAAACTTATCTCGAGGCTTTTGCAAAGGGTCAGGACCCTCACCTTGCTATTGCAGCAAAGAAGTATGGTGTATCGTACGATGAAGCAAACAAAGCTTATAGTGATGAGCAACATCCAGATTACAAGGTTTGGAAGAACAGGAGAAAGCAGGCAAAGCAGATATGTTTTGGTATTATCTATGGTATTCAAAAGAAACTACTTGCAGTTAAACTATCTGACCCGAAAGCTGGTATCATAGTAACCCCCGATGAAGCTCAGCAGCAATTGAATGAGTTCTTCCAAGAACATCCCAAGATTAAGAAGTTCATGATTAACCAGGAGAAGGTACTGATTGAACATGGATATATTAAATCTCTGTTTGGTAGGAAGAGAAGGTTACCTCAAGTATACTCAGATAATGAGCAAGAGGCAGCATACGCAGTACGATTATCGGTTAATATGCCATGTCAATCAGCTGCATCAGATATGAACTTATTCGCTTCAATCCTAAACTATTGGAAAATGAGGCAAGGTAAGTTACCATTTATGCAAGAGACTTGTAATGTTCATGATGCTACCTATTACTTGGTAAGTCCCGAATATATAAATACCTGGGTAGTATACGAGATTTGGGAAACTTGCCGTAACCCAAATACTAAAGAATACTTCAACTTCCAGATAGACGACGTAAGTATGTCAATGGACTTCGTTATCGGGCGTTCTATGGCAGAGGAACTACCTTTTATTCCTGGATATGATTATAGGAAAATGCTTGAACCAGATTTTAATCCTGATGAGTACTTAGAGGAACATCGTAAGTTCAAAGGTATTGAAATAGAAGATTATCCTAAGTTATATCCAGAAGAGATAGAGAAAAATAAGAGAGAGTTTAGGAAGAGAATGTATGAAAGGTAATATACCATATTTTGATTGTTACCATGTTACTCGAGAAGGTAATGTGTACTCTAAGTATAGAGATAGAGTTACTTGGAGGAAAATGGCTAAGAGAAAGAAGAACAATGGTTACTTGATAGTAAGCCTAAGAAATAATAAGGGGATTAAGTATACGTTTAATATACATAGGTTGGTAGCTTTAATCTACATTCCAAACCCAGATAATAAACCGTGTGTGGGTCATAAGGATAATAATCGAGAAAATAATAAAGTAGAAAATCTATATTGGTGTACTAACCAAGAGAATACTCAACAATGTATAAGAGATGGTAGATTTAATATACCAAGCCCTAAGTTGAGTGAGGAGTCTATAAATAAGATGATAGAAGATTATGAGAGTGGTATGAGTAACCTACAGATAAAGGTCAAATATGGAATAAGCATTATGACCATGTATAAATACTTCAGTGAAAGAGGTGTTATATGGAAAAAAGGCAAAAGATAGTACGTCTATCCCAGATTAAGAAAAATACTCTGAAGATTCTCTTTCAAGGGAAAACCTACGAGATTGATTTAGACCAGGAACTAATGATTGATGAGAACCTGGTCAATCAGTCTTTACGTAGAAGTCCATCCAATTACGCTTTATTGGTAATGGTAAGGGATAGGCTTATATATAAAAGGGATAAACTTGAAAAGGCCAAGGACCAAGCTTATAGCAAGGCATGGCTTTACTATAAAGAATCAGGTAATGTAAACAATGACGCAGCAGCTCATAAAGCAGAGAACAACCAAGCTTATCAGGGAGCATTGAAAAGATATATGAAGGCTGAGTACAATGCGAGTAAAATGATAAGTATATGTAAAGCTTACGAATCACGAGAGAATATTTTAAGAACTGTATCAGCAAACTTACGTAAACAACAATAACTATGTCAAAAGTAGAATTAAACCTTATCTCGGTAGAAGAAGCAAAGGAGTTGAATGATAAACTGAAAGGTTTAGGAACTCCCACAGGAAGTCGAGTACTTATTGTATCACCAGTAGTAACTGCAGATACCAAAACCAAAGGAGGACTCTATATCCCTCAGGAACACGACAAAGATACAGTACCACGCAAAGGAGTGGTCATTCAAGTAGGACCAATAACTGACGAACAGCAGGAAGAATATCCTGGTCTTCAGGTGGGTGCGGTAGTTACATACGGATTCTATGCCGGTAAAGAGCTAGACGTAGTAGACCTTCCTAACCAGGTAACAACTATATTATCTCTGAATGAGATACTTTACATAGAAACCAATAAATAAAGCCATGAAAGAAGAGAAAAAGAAGAAAAAGGGTAGTGTAATGACTACTCGGGAAAAGATGCTTGCCAGGAAGAAGGAACTGGAAAAGCGAAGCAGCGGTGGAGGTATTATCTACCCGAAAGAAGGAACCACACGAGTACGTATCAAATCTCGTGGTGCTGATGAAGAGCTGGGTATAGAGATTGTCCAGTTCTATCTGGGGCCGAAAGAGGGAGGTATCATTTCTCCGGCAACTTTTGATGAGCCCTGTCCTTTCATGGAGAAGTTCCAGGAGCTTAAGAACTCCGATGACCCAGATGACAAGGCACTGGCCTCGAAACTGGTACCAAAGAGAAAGTACCTTATAGGGGTACTTGGGTACAAAGATACTAAGGGTAAGGAAATTGACCCCGACCGAGTTGATAAACCCATGATGGTACCCCGTTCGGTATATCAGGATATCATTGACCTTTATCTCGACGAAGAGGATTGGGGTGATATGACTGACCCAGTAGAAGGATACGATGTCAAGATTACCCGTACCGGCTCTGGTAAGAATGACACCAGTTATTCGGTATCACCTTGCCAGAAAACCAAGCTGGACAAGAAGTATCGGGGAGAGGTCGACCTGGAGAAAGCAATCCGTGCAAACATTCTTTCCTATGAGGAACTCGAGGAGAAGCTGGCTTCATTCCTTAACGAAGGCGGAGATGAAGACGAAGAGGATGAAGCTCCCCGTAAGAAATCTTCCAAAAGCAAGCTAGCAGACAAGAAGAAGAAAAACGGAAAGAAATATAAGGGTGATATCTAAAATCTCTGGATATATACCTAAAGCAGGAGTGGGATATAGTTTATATCCCACTCTTTTCATATAATAAATAATAAGTATGGCACGAAAGGCAAGAGCTCCTAAAAAATCAGGAGGTCGTAAATTCAAAATACCAACACAAAACGAGATACTCAAGAAATATGGGTCTTCTCTCCAATTCAAAGCCAGTACAATAAATCATCATGGGTTGTGGATTCCTTCAACCTTCTTTGCTCTCAACTATCAGATGGGTGGTGGTGTACCCTTCGGTAAGATAATTGAAATCATGGGAGAGGAATCATCGGGTAAATCCCTGATAGCATACAACTTTGCGTATGCAACTCAGCAACTCGGGGGTCATGTAATCTGGGTGGATGCAGAACAAGCCTGGATGAACTCATGGGCTGAAGAGAACGGTCTGGACCCTGAAAGGGTAACAGTACTTAATGACACCCGAATAGAAACCATATCTGATGCTATAGCAGATTTGGCAATATATTGGAGGTCAAAATTAACCAACAACGAACCTATTATCGTTGTGATAGACTCTATAGCAGCTCTGGATTCAATAGAAGCCATAGACGCTAAGATGGCTGATGGTAAAGCCGAAATGGGTAACCGAGCAAAACAGATATACAAGATGTTCCGAATCCGGAATGAGCTGTTTTATCGGTTGGGAGTAACTATGGTATGTATCAACCAATTACGTAGTAAACTTGGAGCAGGCTTCGGTCAAGATACAAGTACTACTCCAGGAGGTGCAGCACTCAAGTTTTATGCTTCAATACGTTTGGCTTTCTATTCTGGTAAGACTCTGAAGATTAAGTATAAGGGTAAAGAAAGACGGGCAGGTAAATATGTAACTGTCCAGATGAAAAAGAATAAGGTATCTCCTCCACGAGAGACCATATCTAAAGCTCCGATATATTTCAATCCAAAATATCACGAGGTAGGGTTTGACAGATACTTCTGGTTGGAAGAGTCACTGGAAGATGCCGGTGTAATTGAAAAACTCGGTGGTGGAACATATATGTTCGAGGGAAGTAAGTTATGCCGAGGAGAGGATGCTTTCCATAAGTTGATTGAAGAGGATGCTGAACTTCGAAAGAAACTTCTTAAGGCTGCAGGTATAAATACTATAGGAACAACAAAACGCAAGATAAAGAAGATTGCACGAAACATGTTCCCTGTTGATGCAGACTTAGACTATGAATCTCAAATAGAAGCTGATGATACAGAAGAAGACGAATACATCCCGGACGAGGGGTAGAAAGCCGAGGATGCTTATGGTAGTGGACGGGAGTAACCTTGCTCACCGTTCATACCATAAGTTTAAGAATCTTAAAGCTAATAACGGAGCTGGTACCGGATTAGTATATGGATTCTTAAGAATACTCGGTTCATACCTTGTAAGGTTTAAACCAAGTCACGTGGTAATAACATTTGACACTCAGAAGAGTAAAGAGTCTAACTTCCGTAATGAATTACTTGAAGGTTACAAAGCTCACCGGAGTAAGATAAGTATGGATTATGAAGACTTCAATAAACAGTTAGCTCTGTTGAGAAGGATTTTAAGACTACTCGGGGTTCAGATGATTATAGATAAGAAAGGGTTAGGACATGAATCAGATGACTACATTGCCTGGCTGGCTATAAACCATCCTGGTAAATCTCTCATAATATCTTCAGATAAGGACTTCTGTCAATTACTTGACAAACGAGTGAAGATATTCAATCCCAACAAAGAGACACTAATCTACAATCAAACCTGCAAGGAGATTATGGGTTATTCTGCTGAGGAATGCGTTGATTACCTAATACTTAACGGAGATAAGTCTGATGATATCCCGGGTTACTACGGTATGGGTGAAGTGAAGACCAAAGCTTTCCTGAACCAATTCGGGAGTATAGCTGACTTCATAGATGCAAGAGGAGCAGAGTTTAAGGGCATAGAAAGGGACCAGCTAGAAGAGTTATATAAGAAGAACAAGCCTCTTATAGATTTGAAAGCTGCTTTAACTCTATACCCGATAAAGAAAGTCCCTTGGGTAAAAGGATGTACTAATAATATAAGGAAAGATAGGTTATTCATGGTCCTCGATAAGTTCAATCTGAGGTCATTTAAGATACCTGACTTTTTGGAACCTTTCAAAAAACTACAAACGTATGTACAACGGTAAATATCAAATTATGTTTACAGGTGTTTCCGGAGTAGGGAAAACAACCATTGCAAAGGAAGTATCGGAAATGTTGAAGATACCCTTTATATCTGGTTCATACTCTGACCTGGTACCAGAAACAAAAGACATGCCCCACGCTGACATGATTCAGCAGGATGCAAAGACAGTATTCATGCAGGATATGCAGGTACTCAATCTTCGTAACAAAGCCTTTCGAGGGGAGGATAACTTTGTAACTGACAGGTCATACTTTGACTCTGCAGCATACTTCATCAATAAGTTATCTCATAGGTTGGCAGAGTGTGACCTGGAACATGCTATAGACTTATGCAAAATGCTACTTGGTCAACAGTGTACTCACTTGATATTCATACCATTCTCCTTAAGCTTTTTCAAGGACTGGGTAACCGAGGATAACGGGAAACGAGTACTGTCAAAGTACTATCAGTTCCAAGTTTCTCAGGTTATGTATGGATTACTTGACCTGTGGGGGTACAAGCCAGATTCCAAAGTAATGCAAGCAGTGAATGGAATACCAAGTACTGGTACTTTGGAAATCATGGGTTACAAGGTAAAGGTTCTCATATTAGATGAGATGAACTACGAAAAGAGAAAGCATTTAATAAGGAAATTTCTTCAGTTATGAAGGTAGATAAGGTAGATAATATTAAAGACTTCCCGGGATATTATATTTCTCGGGAAGGTTTTTTATATAGTAGGTATGATAAGGTAGGCCGTTTAACAGACACTTATAAGAGAAATAAGACGTATGTAAGGTCTAACGGTTATGTACAAGTGGTATTGAAAATACGAAAGGAGAATAGATTACGTAGAGTATATATACATAGGTTAGTAGCTGAAACTTATATCCCTAATCCATATAATAATCCCTGTGTAGGACATAGGGATAATAATAGAGAGAATAACTCTGTAGAGAACCTATATTGGTGTACTCATAAGGAGAATACTCAACAGTGTATAGATGACGGTCGTATGAACTTTAGGCCTAAACTACAATTCTTATTATTTTCAGACTTACACATATCAGACTATAAGAAGTTTCCAAGTAGAGAGCATAGTGGATTTAGAGTATTGGATATTATATCTCAACGATGTGAAAAGCTTGGAGTACCCGCAGTACATGTGGGTGATTTGATACATAGACCTGAGGTTATAAGCAATGAGTTATTGTACAGGTTAATAAAAGAGTTTAATCAATTATCTCATCGTAAGTGGAAATTATATTCTATATCGGGTAATCATTGTATAAGTACTCGTAGTGAAATAGGCCATAAACCAATTTCATGGGATAGAACTTTATCTATGATATACCCATGGTTTAAGTGTATAGATTACAAAAGAGTTCATGTAGATAAATGTTATATATATGGAATACCTTATATAGACCATAATATAGGTTTATCTAAATACATATCAGAACTAAAGCTTACTGGCAGTAAAAGAAGTAAACACATACTCCTATTACATACTGACTATCCTGGGGCAAAGGATACGGACGGTACAGTAGTAAACAGTGTAGAGAACCTGAATATAAATTCTATATCAAAGTTTGACTTAACTCTTTGTGGGCATATACACAAACCCCAGAGGTTAGGTAAGAAGGTGTATATGGTAGGTTCACCATATCAACAACGTAGAACTGATAAGAATTGTGAATTGGGCTACTGGGAAGTATACTCAGATATGTCACTTAAATTTATACCGTTAAATGATTTTCCTAAATTTGTGGATGTATCATCAGAGGATGAAATTAAAGATGATGGCAATTATTATACTGTCATTGCTAGCAAGTCTCGGGTTGTGGCGGTGGAAGATACCCCGCAAATAAATCGGGAACTTACTAAGAAATCTATGGTACGCCGATATATGAAAGCCAAGGGCATAAAAGACAAAGAAAAGAAGGCCACATTATTAAAGGTAATAAAGGAGGCAGAATGATACAGTTTGGAAATATAATCATAGAGGGCTTCTGTTCTATACCTTACCTTGAATTAAATCTGGGTTCAAAGGGTATAACTGTAATCAGAGGGGCTACAGGGGAAGGTAAGACTACAATCTTATCAGCTCTGGTGTGGGGTGCTTATGGTAAGAATCTAAAAGGTAAATCAGATGTAAATACTTGGGAGAAATACAGACCTAAGAATTATAACGGTACTAAAGTAGAGATATACTTTGGTAAGGATGGAAAGACCCATAAGATAACTCGATGCCTTAAATATAAAGGCGAGGTAAATGGAGCTAAGGGTAAAGATAGACTCATATATGAGATAGATGCTGTTGAAGTATCTGAAAAGAATAAGGGGGAGATACAGGCGCTTATAAACGCTGATTTGGGTATGTCTTATAGCCTTTTTATGAATTCTATACTATTCGGTCAAGGTATGAAAAGACTGATACAAGAATCCTCTTCAGACAAGAAAGACTTGTTTGAGGAGATTTTTGAGTTGGAATACATATCCAAGGCAAGAGATATTGCAAAGGGCTACTATACGGAAGCTTTGAGAGAGTACAATGAAATAAGCCAGAAGTACTCATCAAGCAAAGAAAAGAAGCAATCTATTCAGCGAATGCTTGATGACTTGAAGAAACAGGCCAAACATGTAAAGAATGACCTATCTTCAAGAGTAAAGGTTTTGGAAAAGAAGTTATCGTTGCTAGCTAAGGCCAAAAAAGAGAACGAGCTTAAGGAGACAGTAACTTATAAGAACCGTATAGAACAGAGAATTCAGGAAGCCCGGGACAATCAAAAGGAGTTACTCAATAAGATAAATGATGCCAAGAAGAAGACCAGGGTATCTCTAGAAGAGTTTATTGGTGTAATTATAAAGTTACTAAAGAGAGGTGATATTAAAAACTCTTTGAAACGTCTAATGGAGGTAAAGAAAGCCTTTGGAGATATAGAAAGGTTACAAGATAAATGTTCTAAACTGGCGGACAAAATCTCCAACTACAGGGATAAGTTAGAAGAACTTAGGGACCAAGAATATGAGGCAAATAAAGTTCAGAGGGATATTGATTCAACCCATGTTGAGATAAAGAAGCTTTTGTCTGAAAAGAGAGCTGGTGTTAACCTGGGCCTAATCAAGAAATATAAGACCCAGTTATCAACCATATCAGATAAGCTTCAATCTATCGAGAGTGAGATGGAGGAAAAGAGGGCTAAAGTAGATAACTACAAATGGGTAATGGATGACCCACTTGGAAATAGGGGTATAAAAGCCTTCTTATTTGAAAGCTCTTTGGATATATTGAATGAGACTCTGGAATCATATTCAGAGGTACTTGGGTTTAGTATACTGTTCTATGTAGATATCCAGGGTGTAAAGAAGGACTTCAACACCCAGATAATTATGGATGGTATAGAGGTATCTTATGAAGAGCTATCAGGTGGTCAAAAAACTTTGGTGAACATAGCTATGGCATTTGCTATGAACGAAGTTATGACTAAGGCTAAAGGGATTAACATTGCTTTCTTGGATGAGGTATTCGAGAACCTTAGTTCAGAGTATGTAGACCTCGTAATAGGCCTTATCAGAAAAATATACAAGGATAAAACCCTATACCTTATATCACATCAGGAATCACTCCCAATACCCAATGCCAGGGTGCTTACTGTGACCAGAGAAAGGGGCCTTTCACAATACCACTAATGACTATTGGTATTAAACACTATCAAAACCATGAGAAAGAACAGTAGAAACAAAGGAAGCAGGTTCGAGCGTACCATAGCAAAGGCCTGGGAATCCTGGACAGGATATAAATTCTCTAGAACCCCTGGCTCAGGAGGATGGGCAAAGGCAAAAGATGCTATGGGAGACTTGGTATGCACTGATGAAAAACATTCGAGAAGATTCCCTTTCAGTATAGAATGTAAGAACTATCAAGAGATTAAATTCGAACATATACTCTTAGGCCTTAGGAGCTGTAAAATAATTTCTTTCTGGGAACAGGCCACAAAAGATGCCAAACGATGTGGAAAAATACCCGTATTGATTATGAGGTATAATTCTATGCCAAAGGGGGAGGCCTTCTTTATTATAGAAGGAAATGGAGCACTGGATTTATTCATGTTAGATAGTTGTTCAGAACTATCACGGATGGAAATCAAAACCCAAAAGGTACACCTATCCGTATACATGTTCAAAGAAGTACAAAGGTTGTTAAACTATACGGACATATTCAAGTATGTTCGGAAATTAAACAAGTAATATGAAGACCCCCTACGTATATTGTATCTTTAGGCTTGATAGGAAGTTCTATAAAAGAATCAACTCTGATTTGAAAAGTAGGGGGTATAAACATGTGAAAGCAATAATCCCTACTATCAGCGTATTGAAGAAATCTCGAAATGGTAATAATGAGTACGAGGATGTACCATTATTGTTCAACTACGGATTCATACGAATGAAGCCTGAGAAAGCTTTTGATAGATACTACTTAAACAAACTAAAGAAAGACATACCCGGTATAATGTCTTTCATGAAATCTCTTGACTATCGTCCGAAAAGAAAGAGGCTAAGGGTAGACAATGCTGAGGACTTTGATGACTATTCGGTAGTAGCTACCATAACTAAGGAAGAGGTAAAGAAATACAGAAGAATGTCTAAAGCCAATAAGATATTCTCTGCAGATGATATTACCCGGGTAGCTATTGGGGATTACGTAGTACTTAGAGGATATCCGTTTGAGGGAATACCTGCAATCTTGTTGGAGAATAATCTGTCTACTAAGACGATGCTGGTAAAGTTATATCCTGAAATGGATGGTAGTTTGGAAATAGAGGTACCAAGGGAAAACGTACTCTATTCTGCATACCATGAGTCAGATGAGTATAAAATGTACTCAGCAGACTATGAGGTAGACTTATCTCAGATTCCAGATGGTAGTACTGAAGATATTCTAATGAACAAACAATACTAAATATGGAACGACATCAAGAATTGGCTTGGGATTGTTTGACCGAGCCCGAGAAGAATAGCCTGATGTTTATTCAGGGCAGAGGACTATCAACTTGGGAAGCTGGAGAAATTCTCAAGATGTCTCATTACAAATACATGGAACTAAAGGCCAGGGCAGAAAAATTCTTCAAATTATTTTCTGACTACTTTGAACTTCATCCATCATTAGTAAATCCCCAATCTCCAATAGAACCAAGGTTCAGGGACTACCTATTTGGAGCTATGGTTAAAAGGCTACCAAAGGAGGAAGCAAAGATACATTCAGGAGATTCATCTTGGTTGTTAACTTCTATAACAAACCCAAGAATCATAAAGAATATGAAAAGGCTGAAAGAATCAGAGAATAAGTGGGATAAAGACCTCTATGCTCTGATTCTTGAGTTTGATAGATGGAACAACTATCGAATAATGCCCCGTGTATTGCAAGCTCCCACTGCATATAAGAGAAGGTCAACTAAGAAGGATAAGGTATACTTATCTTACCTTCATCGAATACCTGACTTTAAGATAAGGCAATTGATTACTGAGTATTGGAAGAACGGTCCTTCCGGTAGGAGGTATTTCACAGCTATAGTATCAGATGAACTTTTCCCAGAAGAGGGTTATGGGGTGATGCCAATTAAGAGAGAGGATGATGTTATTAAGGCTGTTACTGATTTAAGGATGTATATATTCGAGAGTCAGCCTATTGCCGATACCTTTGGATTTTTGGTTACAAGGTACTTTGAAAAAACGGTGGATAGTAAAGGGGGCTTGAAGTTCTGGAAGGAGTACAGGGAGGTTATCCAGAAAGCTATTAACTACAAATCAATAAATAACATGGATTTTACGTGTGAGACTCTGGATACTGCCTATAAATTACGCCGGAAAAGAACCACTAAATCTAACTCTTAGAATTTTAATGCAAATATTTTGCAACTTCGAGAAATTTGATTATATTTGTATAACGAAATAAGAAAATAAATTTTATACTTATATAAATATGCGCAAAAGTAAGAAAAAGGACAAAAGACCGTTAAAGCTTAACAAGGAAAAGCTTAAGGTCCTGGGAAGTGGGTTAGAAAATATGACCTACAAGGACATGAAAAGAAGAGCAGTTGCTCTCGGCATGCCTTTCCCGGATGCTTGTTCAGCAGATTACAATGGACTGGCATCATGGATTCACCACTCAGAAAATAAGCCGGATAACTCCCTTATTGATGAGTATGATAAGTGGATGGACCAGCAACTAGAACTTGCGGGTTATGCAAAGGACGACCCGATGAGAAACTATCAACTCAATCTAGGGTTCATTGGAGAAGATGCAGTAACCAAGCAAAAGAAAACTAAGAGGGTGAAAGGGTTGGAGAAACCTAAAAAACCTAAGAAAGAGAAGGATGATAACGGTCTCTGGAAAGGAACCAAGAAATCCTATGTATTCGAATTAACCTACAAAGGTTTGTCAATCGACCGTATTACTCGAAGAGTGCAAAAGAAGTTTCCTGATGCCAAGGAGAAATCCATTCAGCAATGGTATCGGGCAGCATTACGTAAACAAAAGAAAGAGTAGGGTATGCCTGTTGTATTTAGATTCAAGGGTCATGATGACTTTGAAGAATCCTGCTATAGATTGGGAATCCCATGGGTACCTCCTCAAGTTCTTAAGATGAGTCTAAAACTAAAACAGCAATGGCAAAGGAAAGTACTCTGTGGAAAACTAAAGGTTCATAAATATAGGGAAAGGGATAAACGCTTTCTGGATAGATACCGGGAATGCTTAAAAGAAGCTACCAGGATTAACGGGGTAGTAGACCCCGATTCTTTACCTCCTGATGTAAGGGCATACTTCCTGGAAAAGAAACGGAGGAGAGAGTACTACAATAGGTTCAATAAGGTAGTAAAAGAAATGGACTTAAAGATTTACCTTCATAAGTGGTATCCGTGGTCCTACAACTACAAAGGAGAACCGGCAGTAGTATTACAGGGATTCTATTCATTGAAGGCAGCCAGAAAAAGGTTCTTAATCTATTATGGACGAGAGAACTTAAAAGCAGTTCATTGGATAAAAGGTAAAACAGCACTTGAGAAAAAGTTTGTTATAGGTAATTCTTTACTTATAGCTGGAAAAAGGAAGAAACCTATATCCAAGATATTGCTAACCGAAGCCTACAGAAATCGTAAGGAAGCAGCCAAAAGGGAAATCGGTAAGAGGATGGCTCGGAAAAAGAGGTTGGGCTCTCAACAAAAGGAAAAGTACTTTTTGAACTTGGTAGATAAGTTTAATTATGGAGCAAAAGAATATAGAACTTTACTCAAGCCTGTTCCGGAAAAGCTTGTTAAGTTATCGAAGGCTAAGGAGATTGAGTCGAAAAGAAAGAAGGCTCTTTACGAAGAAGAGTGATTTAACCTGGGCTCAAATTAAAGTAGCCCTTGCATATAAGGCCATAACTAAACGTTCTGCTATCAGTTCTATCAGGTGGACTAAAAGATATTGGAATGAATATCAAAGGGCAGTATTGAGTAGGGCAGGTGGGATGCCTTTGGTAAGAAAGAGGTTAAATGAGAAGTATATTCTCAAAGAACTATTATCACAAGGCTTTGTTCCAAGGTCAGATTTCCGTATGAAAATGAAATCTGGATGGTATGCTTACTTGGTAACTAACCAAACGGTATGTGGAGAACACTATATTTATCCTGAACACTTTGCTCATGATTATAGGGCAGGTAGAAAGGGTTACAGGGATATCCATACTGCTTTGAACTCCGGAATAGGACAAGAAGGATATACGAGAATCTATTATACTGCATATAAAAACGGAATAGCGAAATGACAGTAGTAAATAAAAGGGAGCCAGAAAATCCCTGGGATGGTATAAAACTCATAGTAGGTATAAAAAAATACTATACCGAAACAGGTAATGCGGTAGACGATACCTTCACCCCAGAAGGTGAACCTTTCGAAGTAAAAGACCAAAACGAATTTACTCAGAAAGTAGAAGCTATCAGGGATAAAAACGTATTCTTGAAAGCAATGGCGGTCCAAGAAAACAAGGAGATATATACTCAAAAGTTTATCACGAAACTATAATCAATCAAACATTTTTCAAACAACCTTTTAATTCATTAAATTATGGCAAAGAAAAAAACTGCAGCAAAAGAGGTAGAACGCAAGGTTCTCTCTAACGGGGTTATCCTCATCAAATACGATGACGGTTCCTATGCACTTCTGACTCCTATTTCGGCAGAAGATGCCGAGGATATCTTCGGTGGGGAAGCCGAAGATTCGGAGGACGAAGAAGAAGACGAAGAAGAAGACGAAGAAGAAGATGAGTCGGATGACGAAGATGATGAGGAGGGAGATGAGGAAGACGAGGATTCCGATGAAGACGATGAAGATGAGGAAGACGAAGATTCCGATGAAGATGAGGAAGACGAAGATGATGGGGTAACCCCTGAGGACCTGGCCGGCATGGACTTCGAAGCTCTAGAGGACCTCTGCGACGACAAAGAACTCGAAACTGACCCCGACGAATTCGACGAGGAGGACGTGGAGAAACTCCGCAAGGCGGTTGCCAAGGAGCTGGGCATCACTCTGCCCAAGGCAAAGGCCGCTTCCAAGAATGACACCAAGAAAAAGAAAAAATAAGGGTCCTTCCGACTATAACAATTCCTGAGGGCTGCTATACTCTTAATTAGCTGAAGATAATACCTGGTAAAGATGGCATCAAGTTCATTCATTCGGGTCAGCCCTCTTTTTAATCAAAAACCTTAATCAATAAAAGATATGGCAACCAAGAAGAAAGACAAAGCAGCTGAGACAAATGCTGCAGCAAAAGCAGAAACGAAAAAAGGCGGTAAGAAAGAACTGACCGCAGAAGAGAAGAAGGCCAAACGAGAGGCCATGAAGGAGCGACTCAAGAACCGGGCACCCGGTCAGCGACCCAACAGCAAACAGTGCGATATCATCGACCTGGGCGGTGGCAACGTTGCAAAGACCTTCGCCATGAACGTACGGAAGTACGGCGTTCTCATCACCTCAGTGGTTACCGACAAGGACGGCAAGGTGATTGCTGTCTCGAATGCAACCATCCCCGGAGTATCCGTCAAGTCCAAGAAGGAGCACGGCACGCTGGTCCCGAAGATGCCCGGCATGGGTAAGAAAGAGAAGGCAGCCGATGCAGAGGATGACGAAGAGGACGAAGACGATGAGGAATAGGCACACGACGCAGCCTAACCAATTCGGACATAGTTTTTGAGTCATACAGGGGAGGTCCATCCGAAAACAAATGGTGGACCTCCCCACTTTGTATAGGTATATGCAAGAAGACGATGAAATTATATACCTGGCATTATGTAATCAACTGCAATCATATCAGCTATTGCTAGAGGAAGAAAAAGACATCACCGAAGAAAATAGACTGATGGCAGAGTATATTATCTCTAGAACTGAGCAATTGATTGAAATATATGCCCAGAAAATAGGAAGTGACACCTTTATTCAAAGACCTCAATGGGACAATTTAACTCCTCCGTAAAAGGGTTGATATATCGGATTAAGGATATGACCCGATTGATTCAGGACATTGATGCTCAACTATCAGTGCCAGGATTATCCCCCGGAAAAAGGCAATCTTTAATCAAAGATAAGACCCTGAAATTAGGTAAGGTCAAGGCATTAGTCAAAAGGGTAGAAGACCTGGCTAATGGAAATATCTTAACCATAACCTTTGAAAACAAGGGCACTGGGGAAAGATATAGGATTATATACACCAACCTCTCTCAGGATGATGCCATTGCCCATCTGAAATTGATGGCATATCTTCGGGGGATAGAAATAATCATCTCAGAGATAAAGGAAGTGCAGACCAAAAACTCCATGACCAAACTATAAACATGCAAAGGTAATTCAAACTCATTTTAATCAATTCAACAACAATGGCAAAGGACATTAGCAAGAAAGACCTGGCAGTAAAGAAAGCTCGCCGGGCTCAGAAGGAAATGCTGGCCTACATGGAAGAGAATAATCTCGACCCCAAGAAAGACTGGACAGGCCACAAGAAACACGGTAAGAAAATCCAGGCATGGATTGACGTTATCAACCTCGGAAACAAGAAGGCCCGGGAACTCAACGAGGAAAAGGCCATCGAGAAGTCTGAGAAGAAAAAGAACAAGAAGCCGGAAGCCCATCCCAAGAAGGAAGAGGTAACCCGCACTCCGAATGCCTACGACTATCCTACGGTAGATGGCAAGGAGATGACTTTGGACCAGAAGAAGAAGTATCGCCAGAAGATGCGTACTCTTCTGAAGACGATGTCGAAGGAGAAGGCCGAAGCAGAAGGAAAGAAGTATGCTGCAGAGCTGGCTTCAGGTTCGACTGCTGTTCCAAAGAAGGAGAAGGCAAAGAAGGAAGAGCCGGCCAAGGAAAAGAAGGCCGAGAAACCTGCCAAGGAAGGCAAGGACAAGAAGAAGAAAAAGAAGGCAAAGAAAGAGGAGGATTAAACCGATAGGCAATCAGTGAAACTTCTCATGCCTCGAATCCACAAAGGGTTCGGGGTTCTTTGTTGAATATACCTATACAACACCACTGAATTTAATTTGCATATTATAATAATAAGTATTATATTTGCATAACGAAATATTATAAAGATGAAAATCAACCGAGGCTGTATTAAACTGAAATTGCAAAGGCATCTATCTGCCCAAGAAATATGGAATCAGATTATGGATGTGCATATTCAGGCGCTGGAATCCCTTTTAGAGGATAAGAGCTTAGATAAATGGAAAATTATATTCCCCTGCTATGGAACTTCTCTAGAAGCGGTAGAATCAATGGCAAGGGAATATATAGAAGCCTTCAAAAGGGTTCAAGGCAATACGTTCAACGAAAGATATGAGGATGTTGAAACTATGTTGGTAACCGGATTAAACCAAAGATGGTTCAATACTATCATGAGTACACTCTATATGATGGAAGAGGACTTAATGGAAATGAGTTCTGATTCCGTCTTCACTCTCTGGGATATTTTCTTCACATGCCAGGCATTGCGTAAAGAAAATAATGTGGTAGCTATGGGACTTAACACTTTCGAGCTTAAAGGACAGTAAAGATGAAAGACACAATTAAAATCACAGGCTCATCAAGGATTGAGAAGGTTATCTTTGATGACGAGACAAGGGACATTGAGATAACCTTCAAAGGGGAAAAGGTATACCGGTATAATTCGGTATCTGAATTCGACTTCAGAATGTTCAAAGAGGATATCCAAAACGGAGAATCCGTTGGGAAGTCCTTCGAGAAAAGAATCAGGAATAAATACGCAGGAGTAAGATTATGAAAAGGTATTACACTCCAGACGGGGAACCCGATGAAGCTAAGACCCTTTGGGTAGCAGTAAAGAAAGGTATTATAGGGGTATCAGTATTCTGTGCAATATGCGTATTGTGGGATACTAAGACAGTTCCCCCTACTCCCGATGCTACTCCTCACTGGAAAAACTGGGATGAGTCAAGACACTTATCCGAGGTAAAGAGCTATGACTACAAAAACGGTATCATTCACTATCGGGATGAATCTACCGGAGAGAGACCCAGGGAGTTAAATCTTCATGGGTCTTCTGGCAGTTATGGTTCTGGTATAACTCTGCAAGTATCGGGTGCATCAGTACACCTGGATATGGATGTGGAAGAACTCATGGACCAGTTAACTGAGGATGTAGATTTTTACGAATACTTCGAACGAAATATGGATTGATATGGCAGGTCGGATTAAATTCAAAGTAAACAAGTACGTTCACGGTTCAAGAAGCAAGGATGTATTTGAATTCAAGCCTAAAGCTCAGATTATATTCGAGGGTAAGAGGATTGGTCAGATAATTGACACAGAGGTATACTTCTACATAAGTGTAAAAGACCCTACCCTAAACTACATACCTGAATTGTGGGGAAAATTCTCTACTCATCAGGAAGCAAAGGAAGCAGTAATAACTCAGGCAGAATATATCTGGAAAACACTAAACATTTATCACCCCCTTAAAACATTAGCACCAAACTACGGATTATGGGAAAAGAAGTAAAGAAACCGACAAACAGCTGGGTATGGAAAAAGATATTCGGTGTAACCCTATTGGGATGGATGAATATCCTGATATTTCAATGGCTATTCATCCGGATATCTTATAATTGGGTATATGTAGACCCTGACAAAGATGAAGATGCTAGAACAGATGATTTCTGGGATGATGAGAAACAGCAGTTTGTTGCAAAAACTTTCTACTACTATGCCATTATCGGGTGTATTATACCTCTAACGGGGTGGTGGGGAGACTATGTAATGCCGTTCAAATTCAAAGGTCGGTTAACTAAGGTAAAAGAATACTACGAATGAGTACAGTAGACTTCAAAGCTGCTTGTGCAGCTCATAGGAAATGTTGCCCATATAAGGCAACTCCATCTACAAAATGTAAAGTGGAGGACAAGGATAAAGAGAATTTATATGAGAGGTATAAAGGTAAATGCGGGGCTAATGTAGAAACTCCAGATGGTTTATGCCCGGTAAAAGATTGCTACTACATGGCCAAGTTCAAAAAGACATTAAAGAAGTTATCTGAGAAGTAATGACACCAGTAGCTGTGGCTAAAACTTATAATGAGCTTATGGGACCTGAATCTCAGGTTAAATCCGTAGAGATACAAGATGATGGTCATAGGCAAACCATCTATGTAAAGATGACACCCATACGTAGGGATAACTCACTCTAATCAATTAACATTGCCTTGAACGTACCTGAAAAGTAGTTGCAGAATTATTTGCAGGGATAAATATTTATATCTATATTTGCATAAACAATAAAAGGGAAAAGCCACAAGAGGTTAACACACAGAAGCCAAGAACACAACCTCAAAAAAATTGATAAAAATATTTGCATATATAGAAAAGTTCCCCTATATTTGCATTAGGAAAAGAAATAATAAAACACTTTTAATTTATTGTAAAACCTTTTAACATTGTTAGCCATGAAAAAGAACAAGAAAATTCAGGCTCAGAAAATCGAAAAGACCAACCCGGTAGAGGGAATCAACAACCTCATCGAAGAGAAGACTCAGAAGGTCGAGAAATCCAAAAAGGCTCTGAAGGCCGAGGCTAAAAAAGAGGAAACTCCTGAAGCGGCCAAAGAGAAGAAGGTCAAGAAGACCCAGAAAGAGAAACTGGTCGATAAGACCAAGAAAAAGGTCGAAGCCAACCTCGTCGAGGAAGTGGTAACGAAACGGGAAGTCAAGTACATCTATCCGGCAGACTGCGAGGACACTCTTTCCCGGAAAAAGTTCCGGCAGACGGTCCGAAACAAGATTCATCAGCTGGAGCTGGCAATGCTCCGAATCGAGGACCAGGACTCCAAGGAGTTCAAGAAAGCAAAGAAGGAGTACCTCGAGTACAAGAACCAATTCGTCAAGGAATCCGTTGCAATCTAATCTTTCATAGTAGGAGAGGGGCCCAGGACTAAGTAAGGTCCGGGCCCATTAGTATAATAACACTTTAATGATATGAAAGATTATGGTTGTCGGCTTACCTGAGAAAGCAATTCAGAAAGTAGACAAGGAATTGCTAGAATTACACAAAGAAGTTCTTAAGTCATATCTCACACAACGGAGTCTAAAGCACAAGTACCAAAAGAAATTCTTTAAGATATACGACCACTACATTACGGAGAAGAATATAAGAAGGTTTTTCTTCCGTTCTGCTAAGCTGTTTGTATATGCTTTAGTAACGGACCGATTGGATGAGATTGAAAACTATGTACCCGTAAAAGATAAGAAAAATCATGTTTCCAGAAAGAGTAAAAAGCGTAACGCTTGATAAGTCCAGGATTACCTATTACCTTCAAACTCAGGAGGGGGTGCAAACCCGTACTGAATGTCCCATAAATCCCGAATTATATCAGGTAGAGGATTTAGCCTTTAATTGCAGTGTAAGGTCTAATCAGTATCTTCCGGATTATGCAATCAAAGGGTATTTCATGGTAGA
>OLQD01000062.1_pt1 | contig 93257 bp, 88 predicted proteins | sample 1672841 | NCBI WGS metagenome assembly OLQD01 (sample SAMEA3136729, study PRJEB25190) | human gut metagenome | biome: human gut; feature: human-associated habitat; material: faeces | place: Austria | collected 2013 | reverse complement strand
TCAGGAACGATAGTTAACTGTTTTGCAAATGGTAAGTTTTCATTAACGGATGGTTCAACAGGTACTACAACAGGTATTTTCAGAGGAAATGGTAACGGTAATAAAGTTGCAGACTGTATTGCAAATACTGCTATGGAACCGATGAATCTGATAGGTGTAGCAGGCAATGTTACCGATTGCGTATTCATGGAGCCATCAGAGATCACAGCCGGTAATGCTTCTTACAAATTGAATGGATATGCAGCTTCTTTGACAGATGCTGAGAAGGAAGAATACCATACATCTGAATGGAAATCTTTTGTAGAAACAGACAATGGTTCACTGACGTTCAGTTCAGAAACCAAGGTTACAAGAAAAGTAACATTTTATGATACAGACAATAATGTGATCAGCGGCGGTTCAAACTTCATGGAGGAGGGCGCAAAGCTCGTATATCCGGAGGCAGCAGATCCTTCCTATATTGCATGGGTAGACAGCAAGGGAAGAATATATGATAAGAATTCAGTTGTTGGTTCTGAGGATCTGGAGCTGTATCCATTGACAGAAGGTTATGTGGATTCACTATTGAATATAAAACAGGTATCGATCACACTGGATAGTGATATTTCTCTGGTATATCTGGTAGATCCGGCTGTTCTGGAACGTTATCAGAATGCGACAATTGTGTACCGGGATGCATCCGGAACAGTACAGGGAGCATCGGGCTTGTCAAAAGAACTTACAAAGACTGTAAATGGCAAGACATATCTGTATGGAGAGTTTACAGGAATTGCAGCAAAGGAAATGACGAAAGATATAACAGCAACGCTTGAAGGTACCAGTGATGGTGGAATGACAAATTGCTACAGCAAGGCTTATACAACCAGTGTTGCTGATTATGCAAAACGGCTGATTGCAATGGATGGCACAAGTAAAGTATTAAAGACACTGTTGGTTGATCTGGTAAACTATGGTGCATCCGCTCAGACCTATTTTGGATATAACACTTCAGATTTGGCAAATGCAGATTTTGATGATTATCAGACCTATGCGAGTGCAAAACATTCATTAACAGGATTTACAAATTCCGGAAGCTCAGTTACAAATTCCGGTAATGTAAAGATCAGTGGACGAACATTGGTGCTTGAGAACCGTGTTGGTATTGCGGTGATCATTGATACATCTGAATATGAAGGGAATATTGCTGATATTACGATCAATGTCAACGGAACAGGAGTTTCAGATGTTATAGCAGGTCAGGATCTAAAGCCATATGGCACAAACAAATATTATGGTGTTACATATGAGATCCTTCCGACAAAGATGGATGAAACTTATACATTTACAGTTCAGGTAAATGGTGAAGCGTCAGCACGTATGACCTATGGTATATCTGCTTATGCCTATAATATGAGAAACAACAGCAACACAAAGCTGGTTGCATTACTGCAGGATATCATGGAATACGGTAATTCCGCATTAAACTACTGGCTTGCAAACTAAGGAAGATAAGATATTAATATAAAGATATAGGAAATATAAGGAGGGTTTTAAAACATGAAAAAGCAGTATGAATCACCGGTTATGGAGATCGTAGAATTTGAGGCAGAGGATATTATTACAACTTCAAGTAATATGCTTCCAACAGATCCAGCAAGCCAGATGTTGGAATAAAAAAAGCTAAATGTATAACACACAAAATATAGTCACAATATGAAATTGTTTATTATAATATAACAGTTAACACAATAAAATACGGGGGCAGGGAAGTCTTGTACCAAAACCTGCCTCCGTATTTTGTTCATTTGTTATGGTAACGAGGGAAAACGCAGCATAAGACAGGCAGAAGTTAGAACAGCTTGAGAAATTGTTATTTATAAAGAGGATATACAATGCAGAAATACATAATGGCGCTGGATCAGGGTACGACCAGTTCAAGAGCAATTTTATTTGGAAAAAATGGAGAGATGGCTGCTGTATCACAGAAGGAATTTACACAGTATTTTCCGGAAAATGGCTGGGTAGAGCAGGATCCGAAGGAAATATGGGCATCTCAGATGAGCGTAATGATGGAAGCAAGAGAGACACTTGGTATTCCAGTAGAAGAGATTGCAGCGATCGGAATTACGAATCAGAGAGAGACAACGATTGTCTGGAATAAAGAAACAGGAGAACCGATTTATCCGGCTATTGTATGGCAGTGCAGAAGAACCGCTGACCGGATCGATGCATTAAAGGCAGAAGGGTATGATACTGTGATCCGGGAAAAGACCGGACTGATCGCAGATCCGTATTTTTCCGCTACGAAGATCGAGTGGATCCTCGATCATGTTGACGGAGCAAGAGAGATGGCAGAGCAGGGCAAGCTGTATTTCGGTACAGTGGACACCTGGCTGATCTATAAGCTTACCGGCGGCAGGGTTCATGCAACGGATTATACAAATGCATCCAGAACGATGCTGTTTAATATTCACACATTAGAGTGGGATAAGGAATTGCTGGAGAAATTCCGGATACCGGAAAGTATGCTGCCGGAGGTGCATAATTCCAGTGAGATCTATGGATACACGGATGAACGGTTATTCGGCGGTTCGATACCGGTTGCAGGTGTTGCCGGAGATCAGCAGGCAGCTTTATTTGGACAGTGCTGTTTTGAACCGGGAGATACGAAGAACACATATGGTACCGGCTGTTTCCTGTTGATGAATACGGGAGACAAGGCTGTTTATTCCGAACATGGACTGCTTACTACGATAGCGATCGGACTGAACGGCAAGGTACAGTATGCACTGGAGGGCAGCGTATTTGTCGCAGGAGCGGCGATCAAATGGCTGCGCGATGAAATGAAGCTGATCGAGAAAGCCAGTGATACAGAGAGAATAGCATTATCCGTTAAGGACAGCAATGGTGTCTATGTGGTTCCGGCATTTACAGGACTTGGCGCACCATATTGGGATGCATATGCCAGAGGTGCGATCCTGGGACTGACCAGAGGCACCACAAGGGAACATATTGTCCGGGCGACCGTGGAATCACTGGCATATGAAACCTACGATGTGTTAAAGGCAATGGAGAATGATTCCGGCATGGAGCTGAAACGGCTGCGTGTAGATGGCGGTGCGAGTGCAAATAATTTCCTGATGCAGTTCCAGGCTGACCTGTTAGCAGGGGAAATTGTGCGCCCGGTCGTAACAGAAACGACAGCACTTGGTGCGGCATATCTGGCAGGACTGGCTGTTGGATATTATGACAGTATAGAAGAGATAAAGCAGAACTGGCAGGTGGAGCGGACATTTGAGCCTCAGATCGATGAAGAGATGCGGAGAATGCTGCTTTCCGGCTGGAAAACAGCAGTAAAGCGCGTGCTTTTATAAAATCAGAATTTAGTAGATAAAATTTGCGAGCTGTTTTCAGATGAACAGAAAATAGTTACAAATAGCAGGAGATAAAAATATGACAGATAAGATCAAGACAATACTGGAACAAATGACAATAGAAGAAAAGGCTGACATGGTATGCGGTGCAAGTAATTTCTGCACAGCGGATGCTTCCAGATATGGGGTGCCTGCGATCCGTATGCTGGATGGAGGAACCGGGATCAATTATGAACAGTTGATCGCAGATCTGATCCTTTCCTGGCGTACAAATCCGCGCGATGAGGAAGAAGCATGGCTAATGAAGGATTTTAGTGCAACAGAAGAAAGAAATGTTATATTTGACTATTTCCGTCCGGACAAGCTGACAGAAAAAGAGACAAAGGTTTGGAAAAAAGTCCGGGAATATCTGAAGGAACAATTTATAAAGAATACAACCAATAATGATACGACGCTTGCATTTGTTGAAATGGCAGGCGATGCGGCGGCTGATATTATGTCTCCGGCATGTTTTCCGTGTGGCATGATGCTGGGAGCAACCTTTAACCCCGATGTTGTCAATCAGACAGGACATGCACTTGGAAGAGAAGCGAGAGCATATGGTGTGAGCATGCTTCTTGGAACTCCGAATATCAATATCCACAGAGATCCACTGGGCGGAAGACTGTTTGAGGGATTCTCTGAGGATCCGTGTCTGGTAGCGAAGCTTGCTCCGGAATATGTAAAGGGTGTGCAGGCGGAAGGCGTTGCAGCAAATATCAAGCATTTTGCTGCCAATAATCAGGAGAAGAACCGTCAGGGAATAAATGAAACGATATCAGAACGGGCATTGCAGGAGATTTATTTTCCTGGTTTCCGTGCCTGTGTAGAGCAGGCACAGCCTGCGACAGTTATGGCAGCCTATAATAAGATCAATGGAACAGCCTGCACTGCAAATGAATGGCTGTTAGACGGTATTCTGCGTAAATACTGGGGCTTTGAAGGTATGGTCGTATCAGACTGGGGGGCAGTATATGATCCGATCGCAGCGTTAAAGGCAGGCAATGATCTGAATATGCCGGGAATCACAGCAGATCCGGAGAAGGTTGTTCAGGCAGTAGAAGCCGGGGAGCTGACGGAAGAGGAGCTTGACAGGAATGTGGCGAGAGTGCTGGAGCTGATGGACACCTATGGTTCACCGGAATGCTATGATATGTCAGCACAGTATATTATGGATATGTCGAAGCAGGCAGCATATAAGGCAGCCTGTGAGGGAATTGTATTATTGAAAAATGAAAATGGAATCTTCCCGATCCGGTCGAAAGGAAAGGCGGGCAATGATTCTGTATTTGAAACTGTATCAGACGAGGAGGTAATGTCCGGGGTTGTTCTGTGCGGAAGCGGAGCTATCCGTTTATATGACTGTGGTACCGGAAGTGCAGGTATTACGACAGATAAGGACAGCAGCATCTACGAGGGGCTGATCCAGAATGGTGTCGAGGTGAGTATCGGAATACCGGCAGCAGGGAAGCGTGCAGGCATTTCCACTTATATCTGCGTTGCCAGAATACCGGGCATGGAAGGAAATGACCGGAAGAATATGAAGCTGTCCGCCGAGGATGCACAGATTTTGAATCAGATGTTAGATCTGAAACGGGAAAATCCACTTGTGAAGCTGGGACTTATCTTAAATGTAAGCGGGCCGGTCAACCTGGCACTTTGGGAGCATGAGTTAGATGGCATCTTCTGTATGTTCTTACCGGGTATGGAAGGTGGACATGCAATGGCAGATATCTTAATCGGCAGAGTGAATCCATCCGGAAAGCTGCCGCTGACATTCCCAAAGAAATATCAGGATACACCGACGTATCTGAATTTCCCGGGTGACGGATATCAGGTCAATTATGGAGAAGGCATCTATGTCGGATACAGATATTATGATAAGAAGATGGTAGAGCCGTTGTATCCATTTGGACATGGATTATCCTACAGTCATTTTGAGATCAGCAATGAGCGTGCAATCGGAGAGCAGTCTCCGGTAGAAATCATTTATCCGGATGGCAAAGTAGATAATAAGAAAATGCCGGTATTTACGGATTCGATCAAGATCGCTGTGGATGTGATCAATCAGGGACCGGAAGAATTCTCCGAAGGTATGGAAGTTGTTCAGCTCTATATCAGTGATCCGTATGCATCCATCTCAAAGCCTGTAAAGGAATTGAAAGCGTTTAAGAAGATCCGGCTGGCATATGGCGAACAGGAGAAGGTCAGCTTTACTCTGAAAAAAGACGACTTTGCTTCATTTGACAGTGACCTGCATCAGTGGGTAGCGGAAGAAGGTATCTATAATATCCTGATCGGAAACAGCTCACGAAATATCGTGTGCAGCATGCCTGTCTATCTGGATGCAAAGACGGAGTACAGCTACAGTATCGAGACACCGATCAAGGTGCTGTATGAGAATTCTGTGACGAAAGCGCATATGAATCATCTGTGGCTCAGACTGGGACTTGATTCGGCGGATATTGACAATAAATACGAATATGAGCCTCACACCAGACTGATCGATCTGGTTCATCTGAAATGTGAGAATCCGGAGCAGGAAGCACTGGATGAATTCGAACTTCGGGTTGGAAGCCTGAAGCGGGCATAAAGAAACGAAAAAAAGCCATTTCCAACATATATTCATGGATTTAAATGTATGGTATGGAGATGGCTTTTTTATTTGAAAAAATTCGAATTTTCACTTTAAAGTAAAAAAGTTTATTGCGTTGAAGTAAAAAAGTGCTTGCATTATTTAAAAAAACTGTTATACTATACTCACGCCAACGCGTTAAAGTGAGAAAATAAATAGAAAGAGCGTTGGATAACCTTGAGAGTTTGATCGGCTCATCAGGTGATAAAAAAGATTTAGGAGGAAACAGCGATGATAGGCGGAGATATGATCACGTACAGACCTGATATTCAGGTGCTTGATGCTACAATTCGAGATGGAGGACTTGTCAACGATTTTTATTTTACAGATGAATTTGTAAAAGCACTTTATGAAGCAAATTTGAAGGCTGGTGTTGATTATATGGAATTCGGCTACAAGGCTTCCAAGGAGATGTTCGATGTAGAAAAGTTCGGAAAGTGGAAGTTCTGTGACGAAGAAGCCATTCGCAGTATAGTCGGAGAGAATAATACAGAGATGAAGATATCTGTTATGGCGGATGTCGGAAGATGCGATTACAAGACAGATATTATTGACAGAGCAGACAGTGTTATTGACATGATACGTGTGGCTACATACATCAACACCATGCCTGCTGCGATTGAGATGATAGAGGATGCACATGCAAAGGGATATGAGACGACCTGTAACATTATGGCGATCTCAAAGGATCAGGAGTCAGAGATCGATATCGCTCTTGAGATGTTAGGCAAATCAAATGTAGACGGAATCTACATTGTAGACAGCTACGGCTCTTTATACCCGGAGCAGATCCAGAGACTGACACAGAAATATGTGGCAGTTGGAGAGAAATACGGTAAGAAGATTGGTATTCATGCACATGACAACATGAAGATGGCATATGCAAATACTGTTGAAGCAATGAGACATGGAGCAAGCATGTTAGATGGAACGGTAAGCTCTATGGGACGAGGTGCAGGAAATTGTGCGATGGAATTGCTGCTTGGCTTCCTTCGTAATCCAAAGTACAATCTGTACCATATCCTGAAGTTCATTGAGCGTTACATGGTTCCGTTAAAGGAAAAGGGTGATGCTGTATGGGGCTATGATGTACCTTACATGCTGACCGGTATGCTGAACCAGCATCCAAGAGAGGCCATTGATTTCATCAAACAGGGCAAACACGAATACGCTGACATGTACAGCTACTTACTTTATCGCGAGTAACGCGAGTAAGAAGTAGAAATCGTTTCAGTGTAGTCTTTATTTCGTAATAAATGTACATAAAGACCATCCATTTTATATACGACACATATTATTTCACAAGACACTTTCGTGAGTTTTTGAACAAAATGAAAGCTACATTACATATTATTGCGTAAGACGTTATGATAGTAATGATAGCTTTCATTTTATTTTTAATTATTGGCGCTCGGAAAGGCTTTCTGACATCAATGTTACAGAAAAAACCTGTACAAAATGTGGGGTTTGTGGTATTTTTTACTATATGTGATTTGACAGTCGATTAGGTGCTGTCAGGCGGTAAGAAACGAAAAATAGATTTGATATAAGAGGTGGCAGATAAGATGGATTATAACAAATTAGCAGAATTAATATTCCCGGATATAACAGGAACGGTAGACGATCTCGAAGCAAGATTTCCAAAGAGAGACTTGCCGGAGGGTGCGAAGGTAACGAGATTTGCGCCAAGCCCAACCGGATATATGCATATCGGTGGTTTATATGCTGCTATGATATCAAGAAAACTTGCAAAGCAGAGCGGTGGTGTGTTTTATCTTAGAATAGAAGATACAGACAGAAAGAGAGAGCTTGAAAATGGCGTGGAGGAGATCATCAATTCCTTAAACAAGTTTGATCTTGGATTTGATGAGGGACCATTTGAAGGAAGCCCTGTCACGTATGCACCATATAAGCAGAGCGAGAGAAAAGAGATCTATCAGATCTGCGTTAAGAAGCTGATGCAGGAGGGATACGCATATCCTGATTTTACAACTGCGGAAGAACTGGATGCGATAAGAGCAAAGCAGGAGGCTGCAAAGGTAGATATCGGATATTATGGAGAGTATGCAGTTGGAAGAAATCTGACATATGAACAGATCGAGGAGAAATTGGCAGCCGGAGAGCCTTATGTTGTCAGACTTAAGAGTCCGGGCGAGGCAGGCAAGACGGTTGTTTACAGTGATCCGATCCGTGGTAAGATCGAGATGCCTGAGAACATGATGGATGTTGTGCTGTTAAAATCTGACGGAATTCCAACTTATCATTTTGCACATGCAGTAGACGATCATTTTATGAGAACAAATATGGTCATTCGTGGTGATGAATGGCTTGCATCCTATCCGCTTCATAAGCAGTTATTTGAACTGTGCGGATTTGAACTTCCTGAGTATGCACATATTTCACCAATTATGAAGATGGAAATATCCGTTGATGAGGATGGAAATGAACATCAGCATAAGAGAAAGCTTAGTAAGAGAAAAGACCCGGAGGCAGCCGTTGGCTTCTATCAGGAGCAGGGCTATCCATCCGAGAGTGTACTGGAATATCTGATGACGATCGCCAATTCCAATTATGAGGAATGGCATGCAGCAAATCCTGATAAGATGATCGATGATTTCACATTGTCACTTGCGAAGATGCCGGCATCCGGTGCATTATTTGACATGGTGAAGTTAAATGATGTCAGCAAAGAGATGATCTCCACATTTTCAGAAGAAAAGTGCTATGAGAAGATCATGGCATGGGCAAAAGAATTTGATAAGAAGCTGTATGAATTTGGCACAAATGATAAAGAGAGCTTCTTAAAGACGATCAGCCTCTGGAAGATGTCCGGAAATAAAGTCCGTAAGGATGTTGGCAAGTGGTCAGATCTGGCAGAGATGTTCGGCTATCTCTATGTGCCGGAGAATGAACTGAAGCTTTCCTACGAGGTCGATGAGAAGTATAATGCAGATCAGATGGCAGAGATCATCAATGAATATAAGAAGGATCTGTTCTTAGATGCAGAGAACTGGTTTGCCGAGATGAAGGTAATGGGCGACAAACTTGGCTATTGTCCGAATGTCAAGGAGTATAAGAAGAATCCGGATGCTTATAAGGGATCGATCACAGATGTCTGCACGATCGTTCGTGTGGCAATAACCGGTAAGAAGAATTCACCGGATCTTGCTACGATCATGAACGTGATCGGCAAGGATCGTACGATCGGAAGACTGGACAAGTTCCTGGCAGCGATCGGCAAGTAAGATAATAGAAATACAGGCAGAGTTTTATATATCTTAAAAAGGAGGCAGTGGCGAATCACTGACCGGCAGCAGCGGAATGAAACGTGGAAGTCGACAGGATTTGGCTACGGATGATTATGAAGAAGAAAACATACGAAGGATACACATATGTAGACGGTGGTGTCTGTGCAGCAAAGGGATTTGTGGCAAATGGTATAAACTGCGGACTGAATTCCGATAAGAATAAGAATGATCTGGGTATGGTTTACAGCAGTACAGTCTGTAATGCAGCAGCCGTATATACACAGAACAAGGTAAAAGGTGCACCAATCCTTGTAACTAAGGAGCATCTGAAGGCAACAGGCGGCAAAGCCATGGCAGTTGTCGTTAATTCAAAGAATGCAAATACCTGTAATGCGGATGGCGTGGAAAAGGCAGAGCGGATCTGTGAGCTGGCAGCAGATGCACTGGGAATCGATGCAGATATGATCATCAATGCATCGACCGGTGTGATTGGTCAGATCATTCCGATCGAACCATTTGAAGAGCACATGAAAGAGCTTGCTGGCGGTTTAAGTGCCGATGGCAATGATAAGGCTGCAAATGCGATCATGACGACAGATACAGTTGATAAGCAGGTTGCAGTAGAATTCATACTTGGTGGCAAGACCTGTCGTCTTGGTGGAATGGCAAAGGGAAGCGGTATGATCCATCCGAATATGGCAACTACTCTGAACTTTATCACAACGGATGTTGCAATCTCAGCCGATATGATCCAGAAGGCTCTGAGTGAGATCGTAAAGATAACTTATAACTGTCTGTCCATAGATGGTGATACATCGACAAATGATACTTTAAGTGTCATGGCAAATGGACTTGCAGGAAATGAAGAGATCGTAACAGAAAATGACGACTATGCAATTTTCAAGAAAGCACTGTACATCGTTATGGAGTGTATGACGATGATGCTCGCAAGTGATGGAGAGGGCGCAAGCAAGATGCTGGAATGTACAGTATCAGGAGCACCGGATCAGGACACAGCGATCATCGTTGCAAAGAGCATTATCCGTTCCCCACTGACCAAATGTGCGATGTTTGGTGAAGATGCAAACTGGGGACGTATTCTCTGTGCGATCGGATATGCAGAAGCAGATTTCGATATCGATAAAGTAGATGTAGATCTTGAATCTGAGAAGGGTATCGTAGAGGTGTGCAGAAATGGTTTCGGTATTCCATTTTCTGAGGAAAAAGCCTCTGAGGTATTATCTGAGGATGATATCTATATCAACGTCAATCTGAATCAGGGCGAAGCATCCGCTAAAGCGTGGGGCTGTGACCTGACTTATGATTACGTTAAGATCAACGGTGATTATCGTTCATAAATAAAAAGTGCCACCGATAGACGGTTAGCCTTGATATGATGAGTTAAAAATACCCCCTTTTATTAGACCTTTTTTGTCTAATAAAAGGGGTTCACTTCAAGGCTGGGAGGTTATTTTTTATACTTATAGTGCGCTGATTAGCGTGTTCCAAATGAATCTGTCCAGAGTGGCATATAGCCGCTTCGGATGGCTACTGCTTGGGAAGCCGGTTCTTTTTTACATCAATTCCAACTTCCATCAGTTTACCGGTGGGAGCAGCACCCGCAATTGCTATTATTTCGTTATCTTTTATTGCACATAAAACGATGGTTGTATTTGTATTTCCTTCTGCATCAAAAGCCAGTGAATTTTCAAAGCCCTCGATATCACATAATGTTTTAAGGTTGTTACCTTCATATAATTCGTCTCGAGTTTTACCTGATAACAGTTGTTTTCCAAGTTCATATTTTTCTTCAGACAGAGAAATGATATTTGTATCTCTGATGCTGAGAATTTTAACATGATTTTTAGCAGCCTTTTTGTTCTTTACGAAATGTGTGCCTTCTTCTTTTAATTGATCTGTTGAACAATTTATGTAGCCGGCAATGTAGTCATATATTTTATTATTTATCTCATCTTTATTAATATAAGAATTATTCATGATTTTCTCCATAAGTATAGTCAAACAGGGAGATAAAAACTTATCTCCCTGAAATGAATGATTTGCATTTGAACTGTGCTTAATACCGTGTATCTACTGAAAAGCCTGTTTGCTGCAAGGAAGATTTCGTTATGGTTCGGAAACAGTGAATGGAGGAGTTGTAGTTTCCCTCTACTACTGTTACCGTTCCCTTTACATTTTTTGTTTTTAACTGGTAAGTTTTGCCCTTCTTCAGCTTTAAAGATGTTTTATTCAGCGCAGCTTTCTTGGCCGTGGTCTTGCTTGCGGTAAGGGTGGCATCATTTGTGGTTGTATTTGTAGTAGAAGTGGCAGTGTTTATAGCTGCGGTCTTACTTGTGGCAAGGGCAGCATTGGTGCCTGTGTATGTACTGACAGCGGAAACTGTGTGCTCATTTAAAGTTGCTGCCTGAACTGCTGCCTGTGCTGGCAATGCAGTTACGATAACCATACCGAGCAGGCTGCATCCGATGATTGTACGTTTCCAGAAAGAATTGGAATGTTTCATAGAAATTACCTCCGAATTATGTAATGAAAATATTTGATCTGTTAACTTAATAAGTCCCCCCATATCAGCTAATGCAGATATTTATATTATATATGTAATTTTAGACAGGAACAACCGGAAATATATGGTGACGTCCCATTTTATATTTTAGAATTTCGTACGCAAAAAAGAACTCTATAATGAGATCCTTTTTGGAAGAGACGCAGCTATGACCCTTTGGCTGATGTCATATATCAATCAGCAATATTCGATATAGCAGATTGGTTATCGACCGGCAGGTGGCCTTATAATGAGACTGCCTGCTTTCTTTAATTTCATTTCTTTCATACTCGTTCAAAAAACTTCAAAAAAATGCAAAATAATGATTGATTATGAACGAAATGTGTGTTAATATAAATCCAAGTTGAACGAATATGATTGATTTTGAACGAAAAACCGGTTATAATGCATATATATGAATTGAATTGCAAATAATAAAATGATTTGATAATAAGGAGACCTATATATATGCTTACGGAAGAAAGATATAACAAGATACTGGAAGCTCTGAAGAACAAAGGAACGATCACAGTTGCAGAAATGACAGAGTGCACAGGAGCATCAGAATCAACCATAAGGCGGGATCTTATCGCTCTCGATGAAATGGGAAAACTGAATAAGGTACACGGAGGAGCTACAGCAGTTGCACACCAGTTTATTGCAGATGAGATTGCGGTCAGTGTAAAAGAGCAGCTCTGTGTGGAAGAAAAGAAAGCAATTGCGCGGTATGCGGTGAATATGATCAATGATGACGATTTTATTTTCATAGATGCAGGAACAAGTACCGGATGGATGATCGAGTATCTGGAATCAACCAGAGCGACATTTGTCACAAATGGAATTGCACATATCAAACGGCTGATGAACAAAGGACTTCGGGCATACATGATCGGAGGACTCGGAAAGCCGGTCACAGAATCTACGGTAGGTGCAGATGCTGTAAATAATATGAAGATGTTCAATTTCTCAAAATGCTTTCTTGGAACCAACGGTGTACATACAGATTACGGTTTCACGACAGTCGATGTAGAAGAAGCACTTGTAAAGATGGAAGCGGTCAACCGATCTTATGCGAGTGTTGTCCTTGCCGATCACACGAAGTTTGACAAGGTTACAGCGGTTACATTTGCAGGAATCAAGAAGGCGTGTATTATCACCGACCGACTTGTAAATGATAAGTATGCAGATGCAACAGTCATAAAGGAGGTAATGAAGGAATGATCTACACAGTAACTTTCAATCCGGCAATCGATTATGTTGTCAGAATGGAAAAACTGGAAATCGGTTCGGTAAACAGAAGCAGAGAAGAAGCCCTGTTCTACGGTGGAAAGGGAATCAATGTTTCGACAGTCCTTAAGAATCTGGGCGTAGATTCTGTAGCACTTGGATTTGTTGCAGGCTTTACCGGAAAAGCGATTGAAGAAGGAGTCGCTGCCCTTGGTGTAAAAGCTGATTTCATCACGGTTTCAGATGGCGTTAGCAGAATCAATGTTAAGCTGAAAGCCGGAGAAGAAACAGAAATCAATGGAAAAGGCCCTAATATCAGCGATGCAGAACTGGAAGAACTTTATAAGAAATTAGATGGTTTAACAGACGGTGACTGTCTGGTTCTGGCAGGAGCGATCCCACCATCTTTACCATCTGATGTGTACGAGAAGATCATGGCAAGACTTGCAGGCAAGAAGGTTGATATCGTAGTCGATGCTACGAAGGATCTCCTGTTAAATGTTCTCAAGTATCATCCGTTTCTTATCAAGCCGAATAACTTCGAGCTTGGAGAAATGTTTGGCGTAACACTTCATTCCGATGAGGAGATTGAAGAATATGCAAAGAGATTACAGGCACTTGGAGCAAGAAACGTAGCGATCTCCATGGCAGGAGACGGATCTATGCTGCTCACAGAGACCGGAGAGACATACAGAATGGGCGTTCCAAAAGGAAAAGTTGTTAATTCTGTAGGAGCCGGAGATTCCATGGTGGCAGGATTTATCGCAAGCTATTTTGCAGAGCATGATTACAAGAAAGCATTAAAGTACGGCGCAGCAACAGGCAGTGCAACTGCATTTTCAGAAGGACTTGCAACAAAAGACCAGGTTGAGAAACTTTTAGGACAATTTTAACAGTTGGGGAAAAGGGAGAAGAACCGACTGACCTGACCAGATCCTGATAAACCGGTATTTGAGTAAAGGAGAATGAGTATGAGAATAAGGGAGTTATTAAAAAAAGAAGGAATTGCCCTTGGTGTAAAAGTAGATTCTAAAGACGCAGCGATCGATTATCTGATCGATCTTCATGCAAAATCGGGCAATATAACAGATAAGGCAGAATTCAAGAAAGGAATTCTTGCAAGAGAAGAATCCGGTTCGACCGGAGTTGGAGAGGGAATCGCAATTCCTCATTCCAAGAATGCAGCAGTTAAGCAGCCGGGACTTGCAGCTATGACAGTACCGGACGGTGTAGATTATGATTCATTAGACGGACAGCCTGCAAACCTGTTCTTCATGATCGCAGCACCGGAAAAGGGCGCAGATGTACATCTGGAAGTATTATCAAGACTCAGTATGTTGCTGATGGATGAGAACTTCAGAGCAGAACTTCTTGCAGCAAAGAATGCAGATCAGTTCTTAGATATCTGCAGCAAATATGAGATGGAAAAGTTCGCGGATGAACTTGGAGAAGCAACAGAAGATAAGAAAGAAAACGCACCGGAAAAGACAGGATACAGAGTCCTTGCAGTTACAGCATGTCCGACCGGTATCGCACATACATTTATGGCAGCGGAAGCCCTTGAGAAAAAAGGAAATGAAATGGGCATTTCGATCAAGGTTGAAACAAATGGATCCGGCGGTGTTAAGAATCGTCTGACAGCAAAGGAGATTGAAGAATGTGACGGTATTATCGTAGCAGCCGATAAGAATGTGGAGACCGCAAGATTTGACGGCAAGCCAGTTCTTTTTACAAAGGTAGCAGATGGTATCCACAAACCGGAAGAGCTTATCAATAAAGTAATCGATGGCAAGGTTTCGGTGCATCATGAGAGTGGAAAGAAAGCAGAGGAAGAAAGCGCAGGCGGTGTTGGAAGTCAGATCTACAAGCATCTGATGAGCGGTGTATCCCATATGCTTCCATTCGTTATCGGTGGCGGTATCATGATCGCACTGGCATTCCTGATCGATACAATCTGTGGATATGGTTCAACCGGTGGTTCAAACTTCGGTACCTGTACACCACTTTCCGCATTCTTTAAATATGTCGGAGATCTGTCTATGGGACTGATGGTTCCGGTACTTGCAGGTTATATCGCATATTCGATCGCAGATCGTCCGGGTCTTGCAGTTGGATTTACCGGCGGACTTCTTGCTTCATCCGGTAATGCAGCGATTGCAAAATATATATGGGCAGGTGCAAGTCTTTCCCCATTCCAGAATTTTATTGCAAAATTCGGTTTTGTAGGCGAAGGCTCCGGTAATACAGTATCCGGTTTCTTAGGTGGTATTCTTGCAGGTTTCCTTGCAGGTTATATCGTACTTTTATTAAAGAAGATGTGTTCAAAGTTCCCTCAGTCATTAGAGGGTATCAAGCCAACATTGATCTATCCGTTAGTTGGTATTTTCCTTGTAGGCGTATTGATGGTATTTATCTTTAATCCATTGATCGGCCTTATAAATACAGGACTTTCCAATATGCTTACATCACTTGCAGATAAGAATCTGTTAGCTCTCCTTGGTCTGATCCTCGGAGCAATGATGGCGATCGACATGGGCGGTCCTATCAACAAGGCAGCTTATGTATTCGGCTCGGGAATGCTTTCTACAGCAGCAGACCTTGTATCAGCCGGTGCATCCCAGAGTGATGCAGCCGTTCAGGCATGCTACATTTCCATGGCAGCCGTAATGATCGGCGGTATGGTCCCACCAATGGGAATTGCACTTGCATGTAAGCTGTTCCCTAAGAAATTCACAAAGGCAGAAAGAGGCTCAGCCGTTTCTAACTTTGTAATGGGTTGTTCCTTCATCACAGAGGGTGCGATTCCATTTGCAGCAGCAGATCCGCTTCATGTTATCCCATGTACCTTGGTTGGTGCAGGTGTAGCAGGAGCATTATCAGCAGCATTCAAATGTACACTGATGGCACCACACGGAGGAATCTTCGTATTTGCAACAGTAGGGCATCCATTATTTTACATTCTTTCATGGGTGATCGGTTCTGTAGTAACCTGTTTACTGCTCGGTCTGATCAAGAAAAATGTAGCAGAAGAATAAAAACAAAAACCCTATCCTTTTTAACAACGGTGGGAACAGAAAGAATCTGTTCCTGCCGGATATAAATAAAACAGGGATATTTCAAATATTAAATCAAAAGTAACAATGTTGATCATGCGTTTGTCCGAATCGGACAAATGATAAAAGAGATATAAAAAGGAGAAGATAATTATGGTATCACAGACAGTTAAAGTTATTAATGAGCAGGGATTACACATGAGACCGGCAGGAGTATTTGCAAAGGAAATGACAAAGTTCAAATGTAACGTAACAATCGATATTGCCGGTAAGAGAATCAACGCAAAGAGCGTTATGCTGATCATTGCAGCATGTATTAAGTGTGGAACAGAGATGACAATTGAGTGTGACGGTGAAGACGAGCAGGCAGCTCTCGCAAAGGCAGTAGAGTTGGTTGAATCCGGTCTTGGCGAATAGTCAGACAGCATTCTTTCATCTGGAAAGCGGGGTAGAAGATATGTTAAAAGGAATAGGCGGCTCAGCCGGTTATGGCATCGGAAAGGTTGTCATCATCAGTGATGGCAAACCGGAATATAAGCAGCATACAGTAACAGATACAGATGCTGAACTTCAGAGATTTGAGAATGCTATGGAAGTTTTTGTTGAAAAGACTCAGAAAATGGCAGATGCAATGAAAGAAAAGGTTGGAGAACATAATGCAGAGATTCTGGAAGGACATATCGTTTTGATAAGTGATCCGTTTATGCAGGATCAGGTCAAGGAGTTGATCGGTAATGGCGAATGTGCAGAAGCAGCCGTTGACAGTGTATGTGATATGTTCGTATCCATGTTCTCCCAGGTAGATGATGAACTGACCAGACAGAGAGCAACTGACGTAGGAGATATCCGTGTCCGTATGCTTAAGATCCTTACCGGTACGCCGGATATTAATATCGGAGATGTTCCGGCAGGTACAGTGATCGTCGCAAAGGATCTGACACCATCCATGACAGCAGGAATCGTAAAGGAAAATGTAGCAGGTATTATCACCGAGATTGGCGGTAAGACTTCTCATTCAGCTATTCTTGCAAGAGCACTTGAGATCCCTGCTGTACTTAGTGTAGATGGTATCGTAGATCAGGTGTCCGATGGTATGATGGCAGTTGTAGATGGATGCGAAGGCGTTTGCATCTTAGAACCTGCGATGGATGAGATCGCAGAATATGAGACAAAGCGTGCAGATTACCTGAAAGAGAAGGAACTGCTTCAGATCTACAGAGGAAAAGATACAGTAACTGCTGATGGAACAAAGGTAGCTTTATATGGCAATATCGGCAATCCAGAGGATGCCAAGGGTGTTGTAGCTGCTGATGGTGAAGGTGTAGGCTTATTCCGTACTGAGTTCCTGTTCATGGGAACAGACAGTTTGCCAACAGAGGACGAGCAGTTTGAAGCATATAAGGCAGCAGCCGAGACGATGCAGGGTAAAGAAGTTATTATCCGTACACTGGATGTCGGCGGTGACAAAGATATCCCGTATCTCGGATTGGAAAAAGAAGACAATCCGTTCCTTGGTTTCCGTGCAGTCAGATATTGTTTGAAAAATGAGGACAGCTACAAGGTACAGCTTCGTGCATTGCTTCGTGCGAGTGCATTTGGCGATATTAAGATCATGGTTCCGCTTGTTACCTGTGTGGATGAGATTCGACGGGTAAAAGAACTGGTAGCGGAACTTAAGAAGGAGTTAGATTCAGAGAAAATCGCATATAACAAGGATATTCAGGTCGGCGTTATGATCGAGACTCCTGCAGCCAGCCTGATCGCAGATCTTCTGGCAAAGGAAGCTGATTTCTTCAGTATCGGTACAAATGATCTGACCCAGTACACAATGGCAGTTGACAGAGGAAATGCCAAGGTTGCATATTTGTATTCCGCATACAATCCTGCTGTTCTTCGTTCTATGAAGAATGTTATTGAAGCAGGAAATGCAGCAGGCATCATGGTAGGTATGTGTGGTGAAGCAGCAGCTGATCCGTTACTGATCCCACTTCTGATCTCCTTTGGACTGGGAGAGTTCAGTGTATCGGCAACTTCTGTTTTAAGAACCAGAGGCACAATTGCCAAATGGTCAAAGGCAGATGCAGATGCTCTTGCAGCAAAAGCATTGTCCTTATCCACAGAAGCTGAGGTGGCTGAACTGTTAAAAGCCTCCGCAAGATAAGCGAAAAGCCCTTATCTGTTTTGTTTGGAACAGAATGAAAGATATTAAAAGCAACTAGTACTATAATTACACCTATTATTCCGCAAGTCGTTTGCACTCTATTTCAACGCAGCGGTACTAAGCTCCTTGCCTATGACAACTCGCTAAGGACCGGCGTTGAAAAAGGCTTGCTACATAATAGTGTAATATATAGTAACTGTTGCTTTTGTAATATATCGGATAGTTCCAAACAAAACAGATATGAAAGTTTCTGCAATTAGCGCAGGCGAGGCTTAAAAAGTGCATTATTTTCTGAGACGGTTTTCTGCATATTTGAATAGCCGGGTAAATGTCAAGAATACATTTTTTACAAAATTTGAAAGCTTGAGTGTGGGGTTTTCACGAATTTCTTACGAAAATTAATTTGCACTGGAATTTTATGGAAAATATTTGGTAATATTAATAATATAGAAGTCTGAAATAAAAAAGTTATTTTTTAGCCGTAGCGGCAAGACGAAACAGGGCACATATTGGCAGTTGGAGATGTTTTCAATAGGTAGAGAGGAAGATAGGTTATGTTTGAAAACGAAAAAGTGAAACATGTAAAATTTGGTGAGGGAAATGTAGTTGAATGTGATGGTACACACATCCGTATTTTATTTCAGTGTGAGAATATAGAAAAGACTTTCACTTATCCAACCGTATTTGAGAAGTTTGTAAGATTTGACAGTCAGGACGCACAGGACAGGGTCACAGATGATCTGAATACCGCAAAAGAGGAGGCTGCAAAGCTGGAAAATCTCAGAAAATTATTCATGGCTGAGCAGGCAAAGAAGCGAAAGCTGGAGAAAGCAGCCAAGGCAACAAAGAAAAGATAAAGCAAGAGCACCCGGTCGGGTGATCAGCCCATCTTCTTCTATTGAGCGAAGACTGTTGGTCAGAACCTTCTGGCTGATACCGGTCAGATCACGTTTAAGTTCGTTGAAATAAGGCTACCGCAATCCCACTGGCTTTAGACAATGGGTAGTTCACTACTGAGAATACTTACTTCATAAAAACTTCATACAAAAAAATTCTTGACTTGGAGTAAGGTTCAAAGAGTATGATAGGAGTGTACGAAAAAGGTATGCTCCTTTTTCATATATAAATACGGGAAACATCAGAACATAAGAGCATAAGCTCTGAAGCAGGTTTAAGTAAGATGGAGAGTGATAGTATGAAGACTACAAACAGAGAAGAATTTGAGAAGCAGAACGTATTTGGAACAGGAACAGCAAATACAGCATATGCACAGTATTTTATCGGAGATTCCTTTTTGAATCCACTGACCGATCCCAATAAGACAGCAGTATTTCTTGCAAATGTAACATTTGAACCGGGATGCCGTAACAATTGGCATATCCATCACGCAACAAAGGGCGGTGGACAGCTTCTGATCTGCACAGCCGGAGAGGGCTGGTATCAGGAAGAAGGAAAAGAGGCAGTCAGTCTTGTACCGGGAACTGTAATTACGATTCCAGCAGAGGTAAAGCACTGGCATGGTGCAAAGAAGGATAGCTGGTTTTCCCATATCGCAGTAGAAGTACCGGGGGAGAATTGCAGTAATGAATGGTGCGAACCGATTACAGATGAAGAATATAATAAGTTAGCATAGGAAAGGTGGATCTATCATGGCAGTAAAGCAGACAGCAGGAAGAACACAGCTTGGAGAATTTGCTCCAAAGTTTGCAGAATTAAATGATGATGTATTATTTGGTGAGGTATGGAGCAGAGAAGATAAACTGTCCCTCAGAGACAGATCTCTTGTAACCGTAGTTGCATTGATGGCGCAGGGACTTACAGACGAATCTTTTCGTTATCACCTGATGAGTGCAAAGGCAAATGGAATCACGCAGGAAGAAATCGCTGAGATCGTTACACATGCAGCATTTTACTGTGGATGGCCAAAGGCATGGGCAGTATTCCGTATGGCAAAAGAAGTCTGGGCAGAAGAAGATAAGTAGGAGAAATGTGGCAGTTGTGGTATAATGAACATCGGTGTACCATAATAAAATGTAGACAGGAGACGGCATGGAAAAGTTAGTATTAATACATGTAGATGACATCGAATATCACAAGATACAGAACATTGCGAGCCGGATGAAGATCACTGTAGACCGGATACCGGAAGAAATAGTGACAGCGAATTATAAGTTGGGCGAGCTTGTAAATGGAGTCTATAAAAATGCCGCAGATACGATAGATGGAACTGGTCGGGAACAGGAAAATGTGACAGGACATTCTTCAGAGACAGGGGTGATGAATGCACAGGCAAAGAGCAGTGCAGACAGCTTAATTCTGGTATGCAATCTGAAAGAAAAACGGCTGGATAAGATGTTGTTTGAGCTTCGTCATGCTGAGGTGAAGGTTATGTATAAAGCCATTCTGACACCAAGCAATCAGAACTGGACAGTTCCGATGCTGATGCAGGAGCTTCGCAGAGAACGATTTGCAATGATGAGAAAGTAAAAAAAGATCGTACAGGGATGAATTTGATTCTCCTGTACGATTATTTTTTATAATACGATTTTAATGTTTGCAGATAAAGTTTCATGCGTCGTTTATGCTTTCGGCTGCTGCTGGGTGATACAGTGGATATTGCCGCCTCCATAAGCGATTTCTTCGGTACGGACACCGATAACCTTACGTTCTGGGAACATGGACTGCACCTGACGGATTGCAAGAGCGTCATTTTCGTCACCGTACTGTGGCAGGATGATGCCGCCATTTACGATCAGAAAATTCAGATAAGAGGCGATCGCAAGGTCACCGTTTTTTCTTGGAGTGCTTCCGGGAACTGCATCGACTGTGTCCATGCCCTTCAGATAAACCGGAGCTTTGGTTGTACAGAGCTTATGGACGATCAGTTTCCTGCCTTTGGCATCTACAGCATTTGACAGGGTGTGGTAAGCGGCCTGTGCTTCTTTATAGAATGGGTCAGTCGGATCATCCGTATAGATGCAGGCAACTTCACCGGGACGGACGAAGCAGGCAACATCATCGATATGTCCATTTGTCTCGTCGGGATCGATGCCGTCCTTGATCCAGATGATCGTATCGACATTCAGATAATCTTTTAATTTCTGCTCGATCTGAGCTTTTGTGAGATGAGGATTTCTTCCCTTTGACAGCAGGCACATCTCGGTGGTGATCAGTGTACCTTCCCCATCGACATGAAAAGAGCCGCCCTCTAATACGAAATCACCGGTTCGGTAAGAATCAATCTGTTCCAGTTCGCAGATTTTGGATGCGATCTGATCATCCTTATCCCATGGAAAATACAATCCGTCGACCAGTCCGCCCCAGGCATTGAAGGTCCAGTCACAGGCGCGGGTTTCGCCTTTATCATTTATCAGAAAAGATGGTCCCATATCTCTGCACCATGCATCGTTGCTGCTCATTTCAATGATCCGTACGCCGGCAGGCAGCATGGTTTTTGCATGTTCATATTGTGCGGCAGATACGCACATTGTAACAGGTTCGAATTCTGAGATCGCAGCAGCTACATTTGCAAATGTTTTTTGTGCCGGTTTCGCACCGGCTCTCCAGTTGTCGGTTCGTTCCGGCCAGATCATAAAGATCTGCTTTTGTTCTTCAAATTCTCCCGGCATACGGAAACCGTCAGCCTTTGGGGTCGAGTTTGTAATAAGTTTCGCCATTCCTGTATCCTCCTTGTATCGTAAATAAAATATCCATAGCGTGTTTGAAAAATCATCTCTTGCAGGCAGGAGATTTTTCAGTCTTATATTTGATAAAACAAAAAACGGAGCAACTCATTTTCTGAATTGCTCCGTTGCATGTGTCTGTATTTATTTCTTATTACGATAGCACAGAGATTATTGAAAATCAATATGGAATTGGATCTTACAGATCATTTACCCGTCCCATGAACAGGATCATTCCGGTATCCTGATCTTCAATGACATAGACAAATGGCTGGTCAACGATGAAGTTATAGGTTTCTTCCGGTGGCATCATAGCAGTTTCCTTTATTATGATATCCGTCTCCGCGGCAGCCTTTGTTCCGTTTTCATCAACGATCACTTTTGCTTTGTGAGAAACGGAAGATACCGCGATGCCATCTGCGATCTTTGAGAAATCAGCAAAAGCATATGCAGACCGGATTCCAAGTCTGTTCAGGATATCATCCAGACCGTTGATACTCTGTTCATCTGTGAATTTTGGAAGCTGAATGGTCTCTATCTCAGGAGAATCAGCATTATCCAGAGAGTCGATAAGTGCCTGTTTCTCATCACTGCTTAAAGCATCGAACAGGTTGGTGATCGTATCGCCTTCTTTAGATGGAAGGAATACTTTCATTACAACAGAATCACCATCGTAAGGAAGTACGATTCCTTTTATCGATCCGCTATCCGCATAAGAGAATCGTTCATCGTACAGATGCATCATTGGTACGGTAGAATCTCCACTGGTTCCGTGGAAAGTATCATCGTATGTGTTACCCTCTGTAAATGGTGTCTGCCATTTTCCTTCAAAGTAAACCGCATTAATGAGCATCATAACAGTATTTGTCGAAAGTTCATTCATGATGGATGGGATCATCTGATTTGTATGTTCATTTACCCAGTTGTTTACATCCTTCACAACCTGATCGGCATGATCCGTAAAATCGGCTTCATATATCTCACCATGGTAATAGGTCTTGGCCGGAAGCAGAAAATCATCTGAGATATTAGCCGCCCAGTCTTTTCCGGTGGTCATCCAGATGGAATTTGCAGTATTTACATATGTCTGCTTGGACCAGTCTTTGTTCAGATAGCTTTGCATTTCCGTATTCCAGGTTGAAAGATCTTTGATGCCAAGTGTTGATTCCAGTTCCGTTTTCGTTTCGCCCCCGGCACCCTGATCGAGCATGGACAGTGCACTGGAAATACTGTAAGGGGAATAAAAACAGTTGCTGTCTTTTGGAAGTGCATCATACAGGTCAAATGCAAAATTGTTGACACCGTTTTTAAGTTCCTCATAGGAATCGACGGGCGCCGGTTTTGCTCCGACTGCGATGTCACTTCCGAGTTCTTTTGATGCTAAAAGTTTTTGTTTGGTGACGCTGCCGCCATTATTATCTGCGTTTCCGCATCCTGCAAGACTTGTGCACAGACATGCACCAAGTAATAAGCTGATTATCTTTTTATTCATAAATAATCCTCCATTTCTTTCGTGGTCAGATACGAATAATACTAACATATATCAGTGAATAAGAATATTCAAAAAAATATATAGTCTTATCAATGTCCGGTTTATTTGCTTCTTTAATTTACATACGAAAGAAAATGGAGGATTTATGGAATTATTTTAAAAATTTTTATTCTTCGGTCACGGAATAGGTGGCAGCTTCATCTGATAAGGATTCCGCATCTACACCGAGATCTTTTTCCGCATTTACAAACCATGCCGGAGTATCGGAAGATACATTCATGTTGTTGAAGATATAAGTACCATCTGCATCAAACAGATATTCGGCATAGCCATAATCATCGGCAGTTCCGCCTATGACGATCACATGTGTGATATGATCGGCATCCGTGTAATCATATCGGAAGTAGGTATCTGTACTGCATTTGTCTGTGATATCGGTCTGCTGTCCGTTCAGGGTGAAATACAGTCTTCCGGCTTTCGTGGTGACATAGGTTTGATCGGTTGATTCGATACGGAAAGACATGGTAGCGTCTTCTGCATCGCATTCGACCTTCGTACCATTTGCAGTAGAGAATACCTTATGCACCCAGGTGCTTCCGGTTGCTGCCAGACAGATGCCATTTGACAGACAGAAGATGGCTGCCAGTCCGGCAACTGCGTAGGAAAGTCTGCGTGTGATCGTGTGGATCCGCAGCTTCTTTGAGCGTTCCGGGGTGATGTTGATGACTGCATCTGAGTGGATCATGTCAAATGTTTTCTTATAGCGTTCTTTATTCTGATTGTTCATAGTCCCAAGCCTCCTTTAGGGTGTCGCGAAGCACGGTACGTCCGCGGTTTAACCGGACCTTTACGTTGCTTTCGCTGATCTTTAGAATGTCTGCAATTTCCTTAATGGAATAGTCTTCATAATAAAACAGATGGATCACTGTCCGGTATTTTTCCGGCAGCTTCATGACTGTTTCAAATAATTCCTGGCTTTCAGTATCAGAAAAATTCAGTTGTTCCATATAATCTTCCAATGATGTCCGGTTCCTGTGCCAGAAGGTGCGAAGCATATTTTTTGACTGATTGATCGTAACCCGGATCAGCCATGCCCGGATATGCATTTCATTGTTAAAATCCACGGCACCTGAATGATAGCGTAGAAATGTTTCCTGAACAACATCTTCGGCATCCTCCCGGTTCTGACAAATGGAAAATGCAATGCGGAACAGATTGTCCTGATACATTTGTATAACAGTTTGTGTTGGTAATCGCATAGTCACATCCTCTTTTCTTGTGTTAAAAGGCCTTTCAATAATAACACAATTCATCCGGTTTAAAGGTTACAAAAATACAAATTATACTTGCATAAAATTTGTATTGTTTTATCATTTGATAGTGTAGGTATGAAATGACAGAAAGAGAGAAAAGATAAAATGGTAAAATGTTTGTTAGTTGGCGTTGGAGGCGGCATAGGTGCAATTCTTCGATATTTGATTGGTTTAATACCGGTGGGAGCACAAAACAACTTTCCGATAAAAACATTATTGATTAATGTAATAGGAGCATTTGTTATTGGCTTAATTTCTGTGTTGGCGGAAAAGTATCAGGTATCACCACTTCTGGTTTTGACATTAAAGACGGGAGTGTGCGGTGGATTTACGACGTTTTCTACATTTGCACTGGAAACAGATCAATTAATACAGAGCGGGAATTACGGATTTACGATACTTTATATAGGATTAAGTGTGATATTAAGTGTTGCTGCGGTATTTGCTGCACAAATACTTATGAAGTAACGATGAAACGATGAAGATTTATGGGAATAGAGGGCTGACGATATGGATAAGAGAGAGCAATATATAGATAAACAGATTATAGAGCAAATAATGGAACTGCGAAAGCAGCTCCACCGGATCCCGGAGCATTCCATGCAGGAAGTAAAGACAAAACAGTTGCTGATGGATTTCTTAAAATCGCATACAGCATTAGAGATCGTAGATTGTGGGGCATGGTTTTATGCGGTGAAAAGAGCATATGATCGGGTAACCACAGAAAATGATAAAACATTCCATGTGAGTGAAGTGGCTGCGGAAATACCAGAGCAAATGACGGAATATAAGCCACCGATTGCATTCCGGGCAGATATGGATGCGGTATGTGGCAAGGATGGAAAGCCGGGACATTTCTGTGGACATGATGGACACAGCAGTGTGCTATGTGGACTTGGCTTGTATCTGGACAGCAGAAAAGATCCGTTGACACAGGATGTATATCTGATCTTCCAACCGGCGGAGGAGATTGGAAAGGGCGCAGAGCTTTGCAGAAGCCTGATCAAAGAAAAGCATATCGGAGAAATCTATGGCTTTCATAATATACCGGGGAAGTCGCTTGGAACGGTACTTGTGAAGGATGGAACATTTGCATGTGCTTCAACGGGCTTAGAGATCCACATGACAGGAACGCCGAGCCACGCAGCATATCCGGAAGCTGGCAGAAATCCCGGATATGCACTTGCCGGACTCTTGCTTCAGATTGAAGAACTGACAGAGCAGTTTAATGAGACAAAAGGATTTGTCCGCATGACTTTGATCGGGATGGAACTTGGAAGTGAGAACTATGGTGTAGCGGCATCGGACGGATATCTGAGACTTACCGTTCGAGGTGAAGGCGAACAGGTATTTCATGATTATCTGGCAGAGATTCGTAAGCTGGCAGAAGTTATGGCACAGAAGGAAGCTCTGGAACTTTCGATAAAGGAGATTGAACGGTTTCCATCTACGGATAATCATGCGGAACAGGTGCAGAAGATCCGGGCGTGTGCGGCTTCTCAGCAGATTCCATATATGGAGCTGCCTGAACCGATGCGCTGGTCGGAGGACTTCGGTTGGTATTTGCAGGAGACAAAGGGAGCATTTTTCGGCATTGGTGACGGAGAGGATTATGCTCAGCTTCATACGGAACATTTCGAATTTCCCGATGCCATACTTGAAACCGCAGTTACTATGTTTGCCGGGTTGTGTGTTGACATAAAAGAGGGGGAATGTTAATTCTGTATGCAACTTTAAATATTTATAAATGCTCCCTTGCCAGATAACATAAAGCTGGTATATAATAAAAAAGAACAGAGAGGTTCGACGATGTGCGAATTCTCTGTTTTTTTTACTTTATAGGAAAGTACGCCCTATTCATAAGTTTATTGTTGATGATTGAGGGATGGAAAATAAGTCTTTAATAATAATTTAAGCCCAATGTGGCTAAAAGGAGAACATAATGAACAGACCAATGAGAAGACAAAAATGTGAAGTTACAGATCCGGTGAAGATTGAGCAGATCATAAAGAAAGCAGGCGTGGTTCACCTTGGTATGGTGGATGAGGGAAAGGCATACATTGTTCCATTACATTATGGATATATTTATAAGGATGGTGGACTTACGTTATATATGCATGGCGCAACGGAAGGACGCAAATATGACGTGATCGCAGCCAATCCAAATGTATTTATCGAGATTGATACAGATATGGTACTGACCAGTGGTGGTGAAGTTCCATGTGAATATGGGGCAAATTATGCTTGCGTGATGGGAGAAGGAACTGCCAGCATTCTGACCGATGTTGATGAGAAGGTTATGGGACTGGAGCTTATAATAAAGAGTCAGCTGGGAAGAGATTTTATCATTACAGAACCAATGACAAAATTGGTGAATGTGATCAAGGTTGTTGTTCCGGAATTATCGGTAAAAATGAATCAAGAAAAATAAAAAGAACATTAAGAAAAAGTAATAGTTTACCACGTATAAATTGTGCTATCATGGGTAAGAATAAATAGCCGGTTTGAGAAAAAAGCAAGGAATTGGAAAATAGTTGGCAGTAGTTGAATGATGTAAGAGACAGAGATTAGGGAATTCAGGAGAATCCAAAATGGAAGCGAATCGTATCGAAGAAAAAATATATAAATATGGTGCGGATATCCTGGCATCAGAGGGTATGCAGAAAGAAAAAACATTTGTGCAACATGGTTCAATAACCTGTTACGATCATTCCCTGCGGGTGGCGGAGAAAAGTCTGGAGCTTGCAGAGAAATGTTCCGCATATATTGATGAACGGTCGCTGGTGCGTGGAGCACTGCTTCATGATTATTTCTTGTATGACTGGCATGAGAAGGATGGCGGACATCGGCTGCATGGTTTTTTTCATGCAGAACGAGCCTTGCATAATGCCAGACGGGATTTCAATTTGAACTTCATTGAGCGGGATATCATCCGAAAGCATATGTTCCCACTCAACATAACACCTCCAAAGTTCCGGGAGAGCTGGATCGTAACATGGGCGGATAAGTTGTGCGCCGCCGAAGAAACCACCAGAGTCCTCCGCCTTGCCGTCACAAAAACCGTCAGAGGCTGATCATAATGCAGCATGCTGCATATAGCTAAAGAATAATATTGACATCTATAGAAAAAGAACAACATTATACATATTTTCGCAAGCTGTTTGCAGCCCGATAAGTGTATGATCTTGTTCTTTTTTTATTACGTTTTTTGATAGAAATTATTGATTTATGTAAGTACATCCTATAAAATAAAAAAGGTTTTGTAAAAAAACGAAGAATTATCACTGAAGAAAATATTGATATGAATTGACAAAGAGATATGAGATTGTACTAGAAAACAGAGATGTAGACATATATATTTTTATGTAACAGACCTCTTTTTACGCCGGTCCTTAGCGATCTGCGATTAGCAGAGAGCTTAGTACCGTTGCGTAAAAATAGAACGCAAGTGTTCTGTGAAATAAAGAATATATATGGATACATCTCGTTATGGAAGCATTTGTTGAGGAATGTCATGAGAGTTTTAGAAAAGAGAGGAAAAGGCAATGGGCGGATTTTTTGGCGTAGCATCAAAGCAGGATTGTGTATTTGATTTGTTCTTTGGTATCGACTACCATTCACATCTGGGAACAAGACGAGGCGGAATGGCAGTATACGGAGAAGACGGATTTAATCGTGCGATCCACAATATTGAGAATGCACCATTTCGTACAAAATTTGACAAAGATGTTCAGGAAATGAGTGGTCATATGGGAATCGGATGTATCTCCGATTACGAACCGCAGCCATTGATCGTACGTTCTCATCATGGCACTTATGCACTTACAACAGTCAGTAAGATTAATAACATAGGTGAACTTACAAAGAAGCTGTTCGAGAATGGACATTCTCACTTCTTAGAAATGAGCGGCGGCGATATCAATGCAACGGAGTTGATCGCAGCACTGATCAATCAGAAGGAAAATCTGATCGAAGGAATTCAGTTTGCGCTTGATTCTATCGATGGTTCTGTATCCATTCTGTTGATGAATCAGGCGGGAATCTATGCAGCCCGTGACAAATACGGCAGAACACCGGTTGTTATCGGTAAGAAAGAAGATGCCTATTGTATAACCTTTGAGAATTTTGCATATAAAAATCTTGGATATAAGGACTATAAGGAACTTGGACCGGGAGAGATCGCTGTCGTGACAGACAAGAACTGTATCACGCTGGTCAATCCGAATAAAGAAATGAAGATCTGTACCTTCCTCTGGGTATATTATGGTTATCCATCCAGTTCCTATGAGGGCACAAGTGTAGAGCAGATGCGGTATAATTGTGGTAAGGCAATGGCGAAGCGTGATAACGTAAAGCCGGATATTGTAGCCGGGGTACCGGATTCCGGTATTGCTCATGCAATCGGCTATGCAAATGAATCCGGAATCCCATTTTCCAGACCATTTATCAAATATACACCGACCTGGCCACGTTCCTTCATGCCAACGATCCAGAGTAAGAGAAATCTGATCGCTAAGATGAAGCTGTTAGCAGTGGATGAACTGATCCGTGATAAGAGCCTTCTTCTGATCGATGACTCGATCGTACGAGGAACCCAGCTTCGTGAAACAACTGAATTCTTATATGAGAGTGGTGCGAAGGAAGTACATATCCGTCCGGCATGCCCTCCGTTATTATATGGATGTAAATATCTGAATTTCTCTCGTTCATCATCAGAAATGGATCTGATCACCCGTCGTGTGATCGATCGTCTGGAGAATGGAAATGTAACCGATGAGGTATTACAGGAGTATGCAGATCCGGAATCTGAGAAATACGAAACAATGGTTGAGGAGATCCGTAAGGAACTGAACTTTACATCATTGCGTTTCAATCGCTTGGACGATATGCTGGAATCCGTTGGAATCGATAAGTGCAAGCTGTGTACTTATTGTTGGGATGGTAAAGAATAGGGAAAAATCATTCAGAAAAAGTCAAAAAAATTTAAAATCGCTCTTGACAACAAAAAAACAGAGTGCTAAATTAGCAGTTAACAAAGAGCAAATGCAACGAACAGAATGCGATCATTAAAAAAGGAGTATTTCAGAGAGCCGCCGGGTGGTGTGAGACGGTGTATGTTTTTAGTGATTATCCTCTGCGAGCAGTGCACTGAATTCCAGATATGGACATTAGGTGTCACCGGTTTTCTACCGTTACAAAGAAACTTATTTCTACAGTGTGAGCTTATGAGATGAGGTTGAGTGGTCATTTTTTTGAATGGCAAATAAAGTGGTAACGCGGAAGTTTAAAGGCTTTCGTCTTTATGAAATTACATGAAGACGAAAGCTTTTTTTAATTTATAGGAAAGGTTGTCCTATAAAAGATATGTTTTTGTATAAACTCTTTGTGAACATACTATAATCAAGTATCTGCCACATGGCGGAAGGAAGGAGAATGATATGAATAGTTTGGTAATTATTCTTATCGCAGTAGTAGTTTTAGGAGCTGGCTATTTAGGTTACGGAAGATGGCTTGCTAAGAAATGGGGCATAGATGCAAATGCAAAGACCCCGGCCGTTGCAAATGAAGATGGAAAGGATTATGTACCATCATCAAAGCTTACAGTATTTGCACATCAGTTTTCATCCATCGCAGGTGCGGGACCTGTACAGGGACCAATCATTGCGGCAATGTTTGGATGGGTACCGGTTTTACTCTGGCTGCTTGTCGGAGGCGTATTCTTCGGTGCAGTACAGGATTTCGGTTCTCTGTATGCATCCGTTAAAAATGAGGGTAAGTCCATCGGACTTGTTATTGAGAAGTACATAGGCAAGGCAGGAAGAAGATTCTTCTCACTGTTCTGCTGGCTCTTTACACTTCTTGTTATTGCAGCCTTTACATCTATGGTTTCATCAACATTTAACGGATTTACAACAGGTGCTGACGGAGCAGTAACAAAGAACTTTAACGGCGCAGCAGCCGCTACAGTATCTATGTTATTCATTGTTGTCGCTATGGTGCTCGGTGTTGTTATGAAGACTTGCAAGAATATGAAGGAGTGGGTGAAAGCAATCGTAGCTATCGTCCTCATCGTTGCAATGTTTGCAGTAGGTATGAAGCTTCCTTGGTACTTAAACGGTAACCAGTGGAACTACGTTATCATGGCATATCTGTTCCTTGCATCCGTACTTCCTATGTGGTTACTTATGCAGCCAAGAGATTACATGACAACATTCATGCTTGTTGGTATGTTGGTTGGAGCATTTGTCGGTGTTCTGGTTGGACATCCGGATATGGGACTGAACGCTTTCAATGGTTTCACAGTTGTATCGTCAACAGGTGCTAAGAGTTATCTGTTCCCAACACTGTTTGTAACAATCGCCTGTGGTGCGGTTTCCGGTTTCCACAGCCTTGTTTCATCAGGAACATCATCAAAGACGATCAGAAATGAAAAAGATATGTTATTCGTAGGTTATGGCGCAATGATCCTTGAGACACTCCTCGGTGTTATTTCATTGATCGTAGTTGGCGCAGTAGCAGTTGGAGGAAAAGCACCGGAAGGACTTACACCATTCCAGATCTTCTCACAGGGTATCGCAGGTTTCCTTGAGAAGTTCGGACTTCCAAATTCAGTAGCAAATGTATTCATGACCATGTGTGTATCAGCACTTGCTCTGACATCCCTTGATTCAGTCGCACGTATCGGACGTATGTCATTCCAGGAGCTGTTCATGGGAGATACTACAGATCCATCCCAGATGCCTGTATGGCAGAAGATCCTTACAAATAAATATTTTGCTACAGTTATAACATTGTTCTTTGGTTACCTTCTCTGCAAGGGTGGATATTCAAATGTATGGCCACTTTTCGGATCAGCAAACCAGATGCTTGCAGCACTCGTACTGATCGGTGTAGCAGTATTCCTTAAGGCAACAAACAGAAAGCATGCAATGCTTTATCCACCAATGCTTATAATGCTTGCTGTAACATTTACAGCTATCGTTCTCAACGTAATCGGAAACATCCAGAAGTTCCAGGCCGGAACCGGTACATTCCTTGTTGAAGGACTTCAGCTCATTGTTGCAATATTCCTTATCGTACTTGGTATCATTGTAGCAATTACATGTATCAGAAAACTTGTTCTTATGAAGCATGAGAAGACTGCTGAAAAGGAAGCATAAAATAATATTCAAATAAAAAACAATAAACGTAAAATAAATAATAAATCTAAATCGTAAAAATAATATTCATTGAAAAACTGTGGATGGGAAGATATACAGATATCCTCCCACCACAGTTTTTTGTGTTATAATAACTCCGTCAGGAGGTATGAAGATGAAGCTGGTAGTATGTTTTCCGGGAATCGGCTATCACTGCGACAAGCCACTGTTATATTATGGCAGGCGCGTAGCAGAATCCGTAGGATATAAAGAATATAAGAACGTAGAATATGTGAATCGGATCGGAAACGTCAAAGGCGATCCGGCAAAAATGCAGGCAGCATTTGAAGACCTGTACGGACAGACAGAGGAAATATTAAAAGATATAGATTTTTCCGGGTATGACAGCATTTTATTCTTATCAAAAAGTGTAGGAACGATCATTGCGACAGCTTACGCAGAACGACATAAGATGCCATGCAGGCATGTGCTGTATACTCCGCTTGAGGCGACATTTGACAATTGCGCATCTAATCTGTCGGGGAGAGCGATAGCATTTACAGGAACGGAAGATCCATGGGTGGAGAGCACCGATGCAATTACAGATCGGTGTCAAAAAGCAGGGATTCCTGTTCATGTGATAGAGGAAGCAAATCATTCCTTAGAGACAGCCGATGTATGGAAGAATCTGAAGAATTTGGAAAAAATCATGGCGCAGACGGCGGATTTTATAAGTTGGTAAAAAAATCTTGACTTTGAGCGAGCTCCAAGTGCTATAGTAAGGAAAAATCAAATGAAGGATGGTGGCGCAGATGACGATCAAGGAAGTAAGTGAGGAATTTGGTATCTCACAGGATACTCTTCGGTATTATGAGCGTGTAGGACTGATTCCACCGGTTACAAGAACTTCGAGTGGAAACAGAGATTATCAGGAATCGGATCTTGGCTGGGTAGAAAATGCAGTTTGTATGCGGAATGCCGGCGTCCCGATCGAGGCATTGATTGAATATGTGAAACTGTATCAGATGGGAGATACGACGTTTGAAGCAAGACGGCAGCTATTGCAGGAACAGTATGACGCATTACAGGAACAGAAAGAACAGATCGAGGCAACCATGAAGCGGCTTGCCTATAAGGTATCGCGCTATGAGAAAGCGGTACAGACAGGTGTATTGTCATGGAATAAGGAGGATTGTTAGAACATTATGTATATTGAACAGATTAACGGACCGGAAGATGTAAAGAAATTGAATATAGAAGAAATGACGGCGATGGCAGCAGAGATGCGACAGGCATTGCTGGTTCGTGCAAGCAAGCACGGCGGACATTTTGGACCGAATTTTGGTATGGTAGAAGCAACGATTGCGATGCATTATGTATTTGAGTCACCAAAGGACAAGATCGTATATGATGTATCCCACCAGAGCTATCCGCATAAGATGCTGACAGGCAGAAAGGATGCTTATCTCTACGAAGAACATTACGATGATGTATCCGGATATACAAATCCAAAAGAAAGTGAGCATGATTTCTTTGAGATCGGACATACATCTACATCTGTCAGCCTTGCTTGTGGCCTTGCGAAAGCCAGAGATTTGAAAAAGGAAGACGGCAACGTGATCGCTGTGATCGGTGATGGTTCATTAAGCGGTGGCGAGGCATTGGAAGGCCTTGACTATGCGGCTGAGCTTGGTGGCAATCTGATCATTGTTGTAAATGATAATGACATGTCGATCGCTGAGAATCATGGTGGTTTGTATCAGAATTTAAAACTGCTTCGTGAGACAAACGGGCAGGCAGAATGTAATCTGTTCCGTGCAATGGGACTTGATTATGTATATGTAGATAAAGGAAATGATATTGCTGCATTGATCGCAGCATTTGAATCTGTAAAAGACAGTAAGAAACCGGTTGTTGTGCATATTAAAACTTTAAAAGGAAAAGGCTATGCACCGGCAGAACAGAATAAGGAACAGTGGCATTGGTGTATGCCATTTGACCTTGAAACAGGAAATTCTTTGATGGAATTTGACGGAGAAGATTATTCCGACGTAACCAGAGATTATCTCTTAAAGAAAATGAAGGAAGATCCATCTGTAGTTACGATCACATCTGCAACACCTACTGTTATGGGATTTACAGAAGATAAGAGAAAAGAAGCAGGCAGTCAGTTTATTGATGTCGGTATCGCAGAGGAGACAGCGGTTGCACTGGCATCCGGTATTGCGGCAAATGGCGGCAAGCCTGTATATGGTGTATACAGTTCATTTATCCAGCGGACATATGATCAGCTGACACAGGATCTGTGCATCAATAACAACCCTGCAACGATCGTTGTATTTGCGGGATCTGTATATGGAATGAATGATGTAACACATCTTGGCTTACAGGATATTCCGATGCTTACAAGTATTCCGGGGCTTGTGTATCTGGCACCGACAACCAAAGAGGAATATCTGGCAATGCTTGACTGGAGCGTAGAGCAGACAGAGCATCCGGTTGCGATCAAGCTTCCGGGAGCTGCGATGGTATCGGACAGAAAAGCTGTAACAAAGGATTTCAGCCAGTTAAATAAATACGAAGTAACCCAAAAGGGAAGCAAGATTGCCGTTATCGGTGCAGGTACTTTCTATCAGCTTGGAACAGATGCAGCAGCACTGATCGAGGAGCAGACAGGAGTTACGCCAACCATCATTAACCCACTGTATGTTTCCGGTATGGATAATGGACTTCTGAATGATCTGAAGAAAGATCACGATATCGTGATCACGTTAGAGGACGGTTATCTGGAAGGTGGCTTCGGTCAGAGAATCGCCGGCTTCTATGGTGATTCTGATATGAAGGTTCTGAATTACGGTTTAAAGAAATTCTTCTATGACCGCTACGATGTAAATGAAGTATTAAAAGAAAATCATCTGACAGCAGAACAGATTGCAGAAGATGTGAAGAAGGTTTAACAGTATAAAAAATCGCTTACAGGTAATATTAATCAGAAATAATGTTTGATAAAGGAGATTAAACAATGTCGATGATTAACAGAGAAGTAAGCGATTTTTTTGTGCAAGCATATCAAAATGGTGAATTTAAAACGGTAACCCGAGATGACATATTAGGCGAGTGGAGTGTGTTTTTCTTCTATCCGGCTGATTTTACATTTGTCTGTCCAACGGAGCTGTCAGATCTGCAGGATAAATATGAGGATTTTAAAGCTGCCGGCTGCGAAGTTTATTCCATATCAACAGATACGCATTTTGTGCACAAGGCATGGCATGATACATCGGAAAAGATTGGAAAGATCACATTTCCGATGCTGGCAGATCCAAATCATGAATTATGTGAAGATTTTGAGGTGATGATCGAATCAGATGGGATGGCAGAACGTGGCAGCTTCATCATCAACCCGGAAGGACGAATTGTTTCCTATGAAGTCAGTGCAGGAAATGTTGGACGAAATGCAGATGAACTGTTTCGTAAATTGCAGGCATGTCAGTTTGTTGCGGAGCATGGGGATGAGGTCTGTCCAGCCAAATGGCAGCCGGGAGATGCGACCCTGCGCCCAAGTCTGGATCTTGTAGGGAGATTATAAGAATGAAGAATGAAAATATGTATGACGTGGTGATCGCAGGTGCAGGGCCGGCGGGACTGACAGCAGCCATTTATCTGGCGAGAGCCTGTTACCGGGTGCTTGTTATCGAGAAAGAGAAGATTGGCGGACAGATCACAATCACAGAAGAAGTGGTGAACTATCCGGGAATTGAGAAAACAGATGGGAAATCCCTGACTGCGGCTATGTACAGACAGGCAGAGAATTTTGGTGCAGAATTCCTGATGGCAGAGGTTGAAAAGTTGGATGTAGATGGAGAATATAAAACTGTGCATACAAGTAAAGGTGACTTTTCCTGTTATGGAATTCTTCTTGCAACCGGAGCGCATCCGAGAATGATCGGATTTGAGGGTGAGGAACGGTTTAAAGGACGGGGCGTAGCTTATTGCGCGACCTGTGATGGAGAGTTCTTCACCGGGAAGGAGATCTTTGTTGTGGGTGGAGGTTATGCCGCTGCGGAGGAAAGTGTATTCCTTACCAAGTATGCCAGTCATGTGACGATATTGATCCGGGGCGAAGATTTTTCCTGCTCCAAATCATCAGCGGATAAAGCCAGAGCAAATGAAAAAATTACGGTGCTTACCAGTACTGAGATCGTCCGCGCGGAGGGTGAAGATGTCCTGACAACACTGGTGTATAAAAATGTGAAAACAGGAGAAGAAAGTGTATATCATGCGCCAAAAGGAGATACGTTTGGTATTTTCGTATTTGCCGGATACGAGCCGGAGACTTCGTTGCTGCAGGGAAAAGCAGAGATTGATGAAAAGGGATATGTAATTACGGATGCTTCCAGACAGACCAGTATATCGGGTGTTTATGCGGCTGGCGATGTCTGCCAGAAAAATCTTCGTCAGGTAGTGACGGCAGTCGGTGATGGTGCAGTTGCAGCGACAGAGCTTGAACGGTATGTGGCAGCCATGCAGAAAAAGAATGGAGCAAAGCCATCACGGAATTTGCGGGAAAATAAACAATCAAAGGAGAAGAATGTTACACAGGAGAAAAAGCGTGAAGGAATGCAGCCTGTGGTCGCTGAAAATACCGGATATGAAATGCATAAAACTGGACAACAGAAACAGCCGGAAGCAGAAGATTCATTGTCGGACGAGTTCTTTGATGAAGAGACGGAAAAGCAGTTAGATGAGGTCTTTGACCGCATGGCGCATCCGCTGATCCTGAAATTATATCTGAATCAGAAGCAGGAGTCAGTGCAGCTAAAACAATATATGGAAGCTATGAGCAGACGAACCGAAAAGCTCAGTGTAATCGTAGCAGAGGAAGGGGCAGACGGGGATTCTGTTCCGGCAAACGAACGACCATTTGTCAGGATTTTGGGAGAAGACGGAAGTGATACCGGGCTTGGCTTCCATGGTGTACCGGGTGGACATGAATTCACTTCTTTTGTGATTGGATTGTATAATGCTGCCGGACCGGGACAAGAAGTGGATGCACAGATAATGGAGCGTATTCATGCGATCAAAAAGCCGCTTAATATCAAGATTCTTGTAACACTTGCCTGTTCCATGTGTCCGGATCTTGTCACCGCGGCACAGAAAATAGCCGCAGAAAATCCACAGGTTACAGCAGAGATTTACGATGTGATGCTATATCCATCTTATCAGAAACGCTATAAGGTTATGAGCGTACCGTGCCTTGTTGTGAACGATGAACATGTAGCATTTGGAAGAAAGACATTACCGGAGCTATTAGACTATTTGGATGAGATTTTATAAAATAATAGAGCATCTCTTTACTGGATATATTCGGTAAAGGGATGCTCCTTTTATTTTGAATAATTTGTGATCGTGTAAAATAGGATATTAGACAAAACAGATTAAATAAAAAGATTGACACCCTACAAAATAGGGTATACTATTTAGGAAAAAGGAGGGATGAATTAACGAATGATAAGAACATTTATTGAAATACCATTATTTACAAAACGGTGGAAAGAAATAGGGCTTGGGGAAGATGAGTTACGAGCATTGCAAATTATGCTATTAAAAAATCCAGAATCAGGACCGGTAATGGAAGGAACTGGTGGAATACGTAAGGTACGGTTCCCATTAGAAAATAGAGGAAAGAGTGGTAGTGTTCGTGTATGTTATACGGATTTTGCAGAATATGAAGTTACCTATCTAATAACTGCATTTGAAAAGAAAAGTCAGGAAAATCTGACAAATGAAGAAAAAAATGTACTTAAGAAGTTGGTAAAATCTTTGAAAGAGGAAACGGCAAAGAATAGGAGATGATTTCTATGGGTTCATTATTTGATGATTTAAAACAGGGATTGGAAGAAGCAATAGAGTATGAAAAAGGACAGGGAAAAGCTCGCGTAAAAACATATATGATAATGCCAGTGAAAGAATATTCAAATACAGAAATTCGTGAGATCAGGATGCGGGCAGGAATGACACAGGGAGTTTTTGCATCTTATATGGGTGTTTCGAAGAAAACAGTAGAGGCATGGGAGTGTGGCAGAACACACCCAACCGGACCAGCGTTTCGTTTGCTTGATATCTTAGCTTCCGAAGATCTGGATGAAACAGAATTTGTAGTAGCAAAATGATAATAAAAATAAAAAGGGCTTCCCCCTCTGCCCTGCTCCTTTGGAAATATAATGCGTTACGATTTCCAGGGGAGCAGGGCAGGTAGGGGAAGCCCTTTTTATTTTTGCAAAAATTACATTTGTGTACAACAGGATACAAATAGGATATAATTGCCATGTATGATAGATTCAGAATCTAAGATATCAAAAGATTTAAAAATGAATTCTGGAAATGGGGAGCGTTATGAGTTACAACATTTTACTGGTGGAAGATGAAACAGGAATTGCAGAGGGCATCATGGATTACATGAAAGAGAGTGAGATCACATTTACCTGGGCGGCGGACGGAGACGAGGCGCTTGCTCTTGTGTATGAACATGAATATGATCTGGCACTTTTAGATGTGATGCTGCCGGGGGCAGATGGATTTGAGATATGCAGAGCCATCCGGGCAAAGAGCTACGTTCCGATCATTTTTCTGACCGCCAGAGGCAGAGAAGAAGACCGGCTTTACGGGTACGATCTCGGTTGTGATGCTTACGTTGTGAAACCATTTTCCATGGCAGAGCTTCAGGCGAAGATCCAGTCATTTTTGCGTAGGTCGAAAGGCTTGTGGACGAAGAATCAGGTGATTCAGGTGGGGAACATCAAGATGTATCCGGACAGACTGCTTGTTGAGGCAGCAGGAGAAGAGGTCCGGCTTGCACCAAAAGAATATGCGATGCTCAAATACCTGATGGAGCATAAGGGCATGATCGTGACAAGAGATGATATGCTTGTCCGGTTATGGGGGTATGATTACGATGGTGGTGACCGTGTGGTTGACAACCATGTAAAGAAGCTTCGCAAAGCACTTGGTGACAGCGGCAAACTGATAAAGACTGTATTTGCAAAAGGATATCGGATGGAGTAATCAGATCAGAGAGGTGGACTATCATATGAAGAAAAAAGAAAAGAAATATTATGGAAAAAAGAAGAAGTTTTATTCCTTCTTTTTAAAGATTTTTATTCCGTTTATTATTGTAACATCGATACTCGGGGGTATCATTACAGCATTTTTAAACCTGACATTTCAGAATGACATATCAAACAGTGTGCGGGCAGCAGAGAATACCATCCGTCAGACAGGCGTAAAATATTGGAATATTTATCAGACGGAGCTTGAAGAACAGAAAGACGCAGATTACGAGTTTCAGACACCATATGATCATTATATTGGAAATATGATATATTTGAATGATCTGTCAATGGCGGTGTTAAATGACAGCGAGCTGGTCAGCATGCAGGGATTTATTCATCTGTATCAGAAGGATGATGCCGGTAATCTGACAGAGATTACGGACCAGAAAGATAAGGTATTCCTCCAGATCAATGATACATCTGAGAACAAATATATGTTGTATTGTGATAATGATATATTTGGAACTGCTGTTCCTGAAATGAAGGATATGTCTGCGGATTTTTCATTTGATAAAATGAATGAGGTCTATGTGTCAGGAATGCAGTTTTATCCGGCTTCCTATACCTGTTTTGCAGATGGGGAGGAACAGGAAAGAACGGTATCAGAGATACCGGATGGTTATGTGAAGCTGGATCAGAGTTCGGGATTTACCATTCCGCATGGAGTCGTTGGCTGTATACCAATATCGTTAAAGGTTGATCGGTATACAGGTACGGATGAGATCGTGAATGATTATCGGAATAGTTCCAACTGGGAGTATGTGGAAGATACAGAAAAATGTGCATATGGTACACATGCAGTCTATGCATTCCCTATCAACAATGACAACACTGCTTTTGCAGTCATTGATTATCATTATAATATTGTAAAGTCACTGATGGGACATATGATCATTTACACATGGCTTGGGGTAGTGCTTGGAAGTGCATTGATCTCACTTCTGATCGCATATATAATGTACAGATCCTATAAATCAGCGTATGATATGGAGCAGTACAGACGAACAACTTCAAATGCGATGGCACATGATCTCAAAAGCCCGCTTGCCGTTATTTCTCTGTATGCCGAGAATTTGAAATCAGGAAAGAATCCGGAGAAGAACCAGTATTATATGGACGGGATATTAAATGAAGTAAAGGCAATGAATGAACAGGTTGCATCCATCCTTGATATGGCAAAGGCTGAGGATGTAAACACAGAGCTTCATAAGACTAAAGTTGATATTGGAAACATCATAAATACAGCAGCAGATGTATATGCGGAAACAATTAAAACTAAAAATATCAGGCTTGACATTCAGGGAAGCTGCCAGATCGAAGCAGACGAGGCTCTGATGTATCAGGCAGTTATGAATATGATCGATAATGCGGTTAAGTATGTTACAAAGGATGGAAAGATCACAGTTCAGATGAGCAATGAGCGCCTTTCCATTCAGAATACAAGTGAGCCGATTCCGGAAGATATTTTAAAGAATATCTGGAATCCATTTGTCAAAGGGGATAACAGCAGACATGGACACAAAGGAACCGGGCTTGGCTTATCCATTGTCAAAACCATCATGGATCGCCATGGATTTATTTGTGAGATGAAAAATGCAGGTGATGGTGTGGAAGTGAAGGTGGACTTTTAGATAAGTTAATGATAAGGAGTGCCGGCAATGACATTACAACAGTTAAAATATATGATAACAGTAGCGGATACAGGAACGATCACGGAAGCAGCAAATAAGCTGTATATCTCGCAGCCAAGTCTGACAAATGCGATCCATGAACTGGAAAAGGAAATGAATATCGTCATTTTCAACCGGACGAATAAGGGTATCAGTCTTTCAAAGGAAGGAGAGATATTCTTAGGATATGCAAGACAGGTTTTGGAACAGGCGGCTATTTTAGAAGATAAATATAAGGGAAATGATGGTGGTAAGAAACAGTTCTGTGTATCAACCCAGCATTATTCATTTGCCGTCAATGCATTTGTGGATCTGGTCAAGCAGTATGGACAGGATGAATATGATTTCAGCATACGGGAGACGCAGACTTATGAGATCATCGAAGACGTAGCAAGGATGAGAAGTGAGATCGGAATCTTATTCCTGAATGATTTTAATGAAGCAGTGCTGCGTAAGCTTCTGCGTTCGAATGATCTGGAATTTCATTTGCTGTTTGTAGCCAGACCGCATGTATTTATCAGCAGAAAACATCCGCTTGCCGGCAAGACGGTCATAACAAATGAAGAACTTGAGGACTATCCGTATCTGTCATTTGAACAGGGGGAGCATAATTCCTTTTATTTTTCAGAAGAGATTTTTTCATCCTTTGAGCGGAAACGGAATATCCGTGTCCGGGACAGAGCTACGTTGTTTAACCTGCTGATCGGTTTAAATGGCTATACCGTGTGCAGCGGTGTGATCGATAAGAAGCTGAATGGCAGAGACATCATAGCAGTTCCGCTTGCCGATGAGAGTGATATGCGGATCGGATATATCACGCATAAGAAAGGAATGATCAGCCGGTTGGGAAATACATATCTGGAGGCTCTGAAAAAATATCTGAGTCCGGAACCGCCCAGACGAAAACTGGAACATCGGGGACGCTTTAATGAACTTGGCAGAGATGGGGAAATGCTGACGGATGTTACAGGTAAGATAGATGAACATATAAAGAAGCTGAAATAAAATCGAAAAGGATTTTGTTTTGATATAGTTTGAAACTATGACAAACAGAATCCTTTTTGTATTATACAGATCTTGTTCGCTGCCATATAATAAGCGGGAAATCACGGCTGGGAAATAAGCAGAGTGGTTATTATAGAAATGATTTGAATTATATGGAGGATAAAGCAATGAGTCAGTTACAGACACCATTTCGTTATGATTATGTAGGAAGCTTTCTTCGCCCTGCAAAGTTAAAGAAGGCGAGAAGACAGTTTGATGAGGGAAATATCTCATACGATGAATTAAAGAAAGTAGAAGATGAAGCGATCACAGAGCTTATAACAAAGATAAAGGAATCAGGCTATCATGTTATTACAGATGGTGAATTCCGTCGTGCAACCTGGCATCTTGATTTTATGTGGGGATTTGATGGAATCGGACATACACCTACAAAGACAGGTCTTCCATTCCATGGTGAAGCAGCTATGGTCGATGATACTTATCTGGTTGGAAAAGTCGGCATATCCAAAGAGCATCCATTTGTAGAGCATTTTAAGTTCGTAAAACAGTTTGAAGATGAGAATACAGTAGCAAAACAGACAATGCCATCTCCTGCTCAGTTCCTTGCGCAGTTTACAATGCCATTCAACCGTGTGGAGACGGAGAAATACTACACATCCGATGCAGACCTGGTAAAGGATATTGTAGATGCATATGGAAAAGTGATCCAGGATCTGTACAATGCAGGATGTAGAAATATCCAGCTTGATGACTGTACCTGGGGCATGATGGCAGACAGAAGCGGACATCTTGCATACGGAACAACTGCTGAGGGCTTAAAGGAGATCCAGAAGATCCATAAGGATATCAATAATCAGGTAATCGCAAATGCACCAAAGGATCTGACAATCAATACACATGTATGTCGTGGTAATTTCCATTCTACTTATGCAAACAGCGGTGCTTATGATCCTGTAGCAGATATCCTGTTCGGAGAAGAAAATGTAAATGCATATTATCTGGAATTCGATGATGAGCGTTCCGGCGGATTTGCTCCGCTTGCAAAGGTTTCCGGTGATAAGAAGGTTGTGCTTGGTCTTATTACAACGAAGTCACCAAAGCTTGAAAATAAGGAAGAAGTAATTGCCCGTATAAAGGAAGCTGCAAATTATATTCCACTTGACAGATTGTATCTCAGCCCACAGTGTGGATTTGCATCCTGTGAGATCGGTAATAAGCTGACCGAGAAAGAACAGTGGGATAAGCTTCGTCTTGTAAAAGAGATTGCAGAAGAAGTGTGGTAGAGCTATAATAAAGAATGTGACAGGTCACAGTTATGGGCTGGTCGAAAGACCCAGGTCCAACCAAAAGAACAGGCGGGGAAACTCCCCGCCGTTTTGTTTTTTTTTAAAACGATATATGTTTAAACAATGCAACTGCACATAACACGATAGCAAGTGGTACATAGAGGTAACGTCCAATGGAATACCAGAGTGTGCCACGATTTTTTTTGCTGCCGCAGTTGACAGCTTCGAGCAGTTCGTCCTTCTTCATGACATAGAACCATGAGACAGCACCGATGGTTGCGCCGATCGGGATAATGTAGATAGAAACAATATCCATCCAAGGTCCCCATTTGGAGATCGTCTCCATACCGATGCCACAGCCAAGGCATAACACACCGATGATGATCAGGACTGCGGTACGGCTGAGCTTCGGAAACTGGTGTAAGAGTGATTCAGCAACCGCTTCAAACATATTCTGAAGGGAACTTACACCGGCGAAGATCATTGCTATATACAGGATAATTGCAAATAACCGTCCGAGCGGAATGTTCTGTAAGATGGTCGGCAGGGTAACAAAGAGAAGGCTTGGACCTGCCCCGACATCAACGCCATAAGAGAAACATGCCGGGATAATGACCAGTGCTGCGACAACGGCAGCGATCGTATCAAAGATTGCAGTATGTCTGGCAACTCCGACAACATCTTCATCCTTTGACAGATAAGCGCCATAGACGATCATGCCGCTTCCCGTAACTGACAGGGAGAAGAATGCCTGTCCCATTGCCCAGATCCAGATCATAGGATCAGCAAGCTTTGACCAGTCCGGTGCGAACATGAACTTATATCCTTCCGCTGCGCCCGGAAGCATAGCAACACGGACTGCAAGGATCAGAAAAATGATGAAGAATAACGGCATCATGATCTTATTTGTCTTTTCTATACTATGTGCACCGAAGAACAGAGTCAGAAGCGTTCCGGCTACCACGATAATGTGAAGCGGGATCACGGAGAACGGTTTGGATGAAAATGACTCAAACCAGACTGCTGTATCTTCATGCATTAAAGTTCCGATCAGAGAATCAAGGAAGGCTTTTAAAATATACGAAACGATGATCGCATAACCGATCGCGATACATAAGGAGCCTGCAAGTGGAAGCCAGCCAAGCAGTCCACCTGCAGTACCGGCTTTTTTACCTCTTGTTTCCCATGCATATTTATAAGCACCAAGTGTTCCTGTTCCGGCTCTTCGTCCGATCGCAAATTCGGTCGGAAGTGCCACATAGCTGAATATAAAGATAAAAAGCAGGTAGATCAGCAGAAATGCGCCGCCACCATTACTTCCCAATTTATTTGGAAATCCCCAGACATTTGCCATACCAACGGCAGAACCAACAGAAGCCAGAATGAACCCCCATCTGCTTCCAAAACTTTTCGTATTTTTATTACTCATAAACTAACCCTATCTATTTCTTTATTATATAGATGATTGCGTAATTCAGATTTATGCATATTAGTAACTAATGCTTACGCAATTATCTATACGTGTCATACTGTTCCAGTTTAAAGGTTTACAGTCGAAAAAGCAACAAAAATATTATTCACCTATTGACATGGTAGGTGAATAGGAATATTATCTTTGTAGCATAATTTGGAAAGAGGGAGAAATACTATGGTCATCTCGTCAAAAGGACGGTATGCATTACGCGTTATGGTTTATCTGGCGGTAAATCATGATGGCAGTTTTATACCATTAAAAGAAATATCACAACACGAAGAGCTGTCACAGAAATATCTGGAAAGTATCACCCGGATGCTGTCAAAAGCACATCTGATCGAAGCGGCAAGCGGACATGGAGGTGGCTATCGTCTGACCAGAGAACCGGAGGAATACAGTGTGGGAGAGATCCTCAAACTGACCGAAGGAACCCTTGCACCGGTATCCTGCCTGAAAGATGATTCAGTACCGTGTGACCGGTCGGAATTATGTTATACATTACCGATCTGGCAAGGACTTGCCGATCTGATCAATAATTATTTTGATAATATGACACTTGCCGATGTGGCAGGAAAAGCCGGACAAACAGTGAAAGAATAGATGAATATACAGGAGGCACGAATATGTCAGAGAAACAGTTATTAAATGTAAAGAATTTGTATGTAGATGTAGAGGAGAAGCAGATCCTTCACGGTGTAGATCTGTCAATCGGAAAGGGTGAGACACACGTTCTCATGGGACCAAACGGAACAGGTAAATCAACACTTGGCTATGCACTCATGGGAAATCCAAGATACACCATAAAGAGCGGAGAGATCTGGTTTCAGGGTAAAAATATTACAGAGGCGCCTGTCAATGAGCGGGCGAAAGCAGGAATCTTCCTGTCTTTCCAGAATCCATTAGAGGTTCCGGGTGTGACTTTAAGTTCATTTATCAGAAATGCATTGGAGCAGAAGACAGGAAAAAGACAGCGTTTATATGATTTCAAGAAAGAGCTGGAGCGTACAATGGAGATCCTTCAGATGGATCCATCCTATGCAGAGCGTGATCTGAATGTCGGATTTTCCGGTGGTGAGAAAAAGAAGGCAGAGATCTTACAGCTCCTGATGCTGAAGCCTTCACTTGCAATCCTTGATGAGACAGATTCCGGTCTGGACGTTGATGCTGTAAGAACAGTATCTGCCGGTATCGAAGAATACCAGAAGAATTGCAAGGGCAGTCTTCTGATCATTACCCATAGCACGAAGATTCTGGAGTCCTTATCTGTTGATCATACACATGTTATGGTAGAAGGTAAGATCATACAGACCGGTGATGCATCTCTGGTAGAGGAGATCAACCGGAATGGATTTGCAAAATATGAGAAGACAGAGCAGAATCAGTAGTCTTTGAAAGGAGCATCCGATAGATATGAAAGAAAAAACATATGTAGAAGACATAGACAGAAATATATATGACTTCAAAGATGATGAAAAAGATGCTTATAAGATCAAGGCAGGACTGACGCCTGAGATCGTTGAGCAGCTTTCGAAAGAGAAACATGATCCGGCATGGATGCAGACCTTCCGTCTGGAATCCCTGCAGATCTATAATAATATGGAAGTGCCGGACTGGGGACCATCGATTGAAGGTCTGAATATGGACAACATCGTAACCTATGTCAGACCAAATACAAATATGAAAGCAAAATGGTCTGATGTGCCGGAAGATATCAAAAATACATTTGAACGACTGGGCATCCCACAAGCAGAGAGAAAATCTCTTGCAGGTGTCGGAGCACAGTATGATTCCGAGCTGGTATACCACAATGTCCGTCAGGAGGTAGCTGAAAAGGGTGTTGTATATACCGATATGGAGAGTGCATTAAATGGCGAATATGCAGATATGGTAAGAAAGCATTTTATGAAGCTGGTTCGTCCCAATGACCACAAGTTCGCAGCTCTTCATGGTGCGGTATGGTCAGGCGGCTCCTTTGTATATGTACCAAAGGGTGTATCCGTAGAGATTCCGTTGCAGTCTTATTTCCGTCTGAATGCACCGGGAGCCGGACAGTTTGAACATACCCTTATTATCGTGGATGAGGGCGCGGATCTTCATTTCATTGAAGGCTGTTCTGCACCAAAATATAACGTGGCAAATCTCCATGCCGGATGCGTGGAATTATTTGTCGGTAAGAATGCGAAGCTTCGTTATTCGACGATCGAGAACTGGTCAAAGAATATGTATAACCTGAATACAAAACGTGCAGTTGTAGAAGAAGGCGGAACGATCGAATGGATTTCCGGTTCCTTCGGATCCCATGTATCCTACCTATATCCGATGAGTATCCTGAAAGGAAAGGGCGCGAAGATGGAATTTACCGGTATCACGTTTGCTGGAAAAGGACAGAATCTGGATACCGGAGCAAAGGTCGTTCACAGTGCACCGGATACCAGTTCCTACATTAATACAAGATCTATTTCAAAGGATGGAGGTATCAGTACTTTCCGTTCTTCCGTTGTAGTAGCAAAGGAAGCAGAGAATGCCAAGGCAGCAGTATCCTGTCAGTCGCTGATGCTGGATTCTATCTCAAGATCTGATACGATCCCGGCGATGGATATTCGTACCAGAAAGGCAAATGTAGGACATGAGGCACAGATCGGCAGTATCAGTGATGATGCGGTATTCTATCTGATGTCCCGTGGTATGAGTGAGGAAGATGCCAGAGCTTGTATCGTCAGCGGATTTGCGGACAACGTATCAAAGGAGCTTCCGCTGGAATATGCTTTGGAAATGAACAATCTGATCCGTCTGGAAATGAAGGGCAGTATAGGTTAGGAGGAAATGAGCAATGGACAAGAATACGATCAATATTAATAAACTTCCATCCAAAACATGGTACTGGCTTCATATGAATGATACAAAGGTTTCATGGAATCCTGATATAGCACCATGTAAGGTGACGGTAGAGGAAGCATTTGAGGATAAAGAGACAAACAGCCTGATATCCGGGGATGTGGCAGAATTTGCCACAGTTGAGAGTGGAGCAGGAAGAGAGGCAGATTCGATCTTTGCAGATGCGCAGACAGAAAAAACAGTTCTGACTGCTTCGGACAAAGACGCAAAGGCAACGATCCGTCTGGCTGTTGATGGAACGACAGCAGCATCTGCGGCAGGTGCATGTTATCTGACGGCAGAAGAAGGTACGAATACAACCATAATTGAGACATTTACAAAGAAAAGTGCGCAGGCAGGTTCACTGGCATATCGTACGATGATACAGGCAAAGAAAGACAGCCGTGTCCGTCTGGTACAGGTATTTATGCAGGATGAAGAACAGACCCTGTTAAACGATATCGGTTGTGTCTGCGATGAAAATGCAAAGTTCGATATCCTTCAGATCTTTATCGGAAAAGGTGATCTCTATAACGGAATCCGTACAGATCTTAAGGGTACAGGAGCAGATACACAGGTCGAGATCGGCTACCTTGGACAGAAGACGCAGAAGATCGATGTGAACCTGATCATAAATCATTTCGGTAAGAAGACAAATTGTGAGATTCAGGTGGACGGAACTTTAAAGGATGCAGCAGAGAAAGTATTTCGTGGAACGATCGATTTCAAGAACGGCGCATCCGAATCCACAGGTGCAGAGACAGAAAATGTACTCCTGCTTGGTGATGATGTGATCAATAAGACGATCCCGATCATTCTCTGTGCAGAGGAGGATGTAGAAGGTTCTCACGGTGCAACGATCGGCGAACTGGATGAGGAGACATTATTTTATTTTGAATCAAGAGGCATCGACAAGGAGACTGCGGAGGATATCATGACACGCGGCAAATTCGAGATGTTATATCGCCACATAGGAGACGAGCAGACACAGAAGCTGGTAGAAGCACAGCTTGCGGAGGTAATGGCAGATGATAGAGAAGAATTATAAAGAGGATTTTCCGTTATTACAGACAAATAAAACCATTTATATAGACAATGCGGCTACAGCACAGAAGCCGGCAGTTGTAATTGAAGCAGAGAAGCGTTTTTATGAAGAAAGCAATGCAAATCCCCTTCGTGGTTTCTATCCGCTGAGCCTTGCAGCAACAGAAGCATATGAAGATGCCAGAAAAGTTGTGCGTGATTTTATTCATGCAGATTCTGAAAAAGAAATCATCTTTACAAGAAATACAACAGAGAGTCTGAACCTTGTTGCATACAGCTATGCATGCAGTCATTTGAAAGCAGGAGATGAGATCGCAGTCAGCATCATGGAGCATCATAGCAACATTCTCCCATGGCAGATGGCAGCGAGAATGACAGGTGCAACGGTCCGGTATCTGAACTGTGAGAAGGACGGTACTTTGACAGATGAGACATTTGCAGCAGGAATCAATGAGAAGACAAAGCTTGTAGCAATCGGACAGGTATCCAATGTTCTTGGTTGTGTGAATCCGATCAAGAAGATTTCAAAGCTTGTACATGCGGTCGGTGCGGTTATTGTAGTAGATGCGGCACAGAGCGCACCGCATATGCCGATCGATGTCAAAGATCTGGATGCGGATTTTCTTGCATTTTCCGGTCATAAGCTGATGGGACCGATGGGTATCGGCGTGTTATATGGAAAAGAAGCATTACTGGAAGAGATGCCGCCATTTATGACAGGTGGCGAGATGATCCAGTCCGTAACGACAGAAGGAGCGGTATGGGCTGAGCTTCCGCATAAGTTCGAGGCAGGAACTGTAAATGCGGCCGGAGCAGCCGGACTTGCAGCCGCAATTTCATATATTAATAAGATTGGATTTGAGACAATCGAGCAGAGAGAACTGGAACTGACCCGACATGCGATGGAAGGACTTGCAAAGATTCCACATGTTCATGTGATCGGCTCAGAAGATCCTGCAAACCATACCGGTATTGTGGCATTTACGATCGACAATGTACACCCACATGATGTCAGTGAGATCATGGCAGCAGATGGGATCGATGTTCGTGCCGGACACCATTGTGCACAGCCGTTGCTTACTTATCTGAAGGTGTATAATACAACAAGAGCCAGCTTTATGTTCTACAATACGATAGAAGAAGTCGATGCATTTGTAGAGAGTGTTGCAAATGTCAGAAGGAGAATGGGATATGGAGAATAGAAGTTTTTATAATGAGATCCTGACGGAGCACAATATCCGACCGGAATTCAAGCATGATCTTCCGGATGCGAACATTGTACTGGAAGGTGTAAACCCGAACTGTGGGGATGATATCTGGTTGAAATTAAAAGTAGAAAACGGAATTATCGAAGACGGAGCATTTGTCGGAGACGGCTGTGCAATCTCACAGGCGTCCGCAGATATCATGCTTGGCATGATCGTTGGAAAGACGGAAGAAGAAGCATTGAAGCTTGGAAAACTTTTCTTAAAGATGATACAGGGCGAAGCAACCGATGAAGAAATCGATGAACTCGAAGAAGCTTCCGCCTTAAAAGATATCTCCCATATGCCTGCCCGTGTAAAATGCGCAGTCCTTGGCTGGCATACTCTGGAGGAAGCATTAAAAAAATAAACGAAAAACAGCTACTATCATATGTCAGACGACATAGATAGTAGCTGTTTTAAAGTCCTCAGTTATTCGCGCTGGTGTAGGTTTGTACATATTAATATATGAAGTTAAAGCCATTAAAGTGGATATAAATAAAAGATGATAGATATTTTTGTGAAGCAAACCTATTCACGCTGTGTAACTTCGAACTAACCTCGGCGGAGCCTCACTAAGTTCTCAGTTATTCACGTCGGTTCTTAGCGATCCGCATAAGCGGGAGCTTAGTACCGTTACGTGAAAATAGAGCGAGAGCGTTTTGCGTAACAAAGAGTATCTATCATCTTTTATTTATACTGCCAATTCTATAATACTTTCGAAAGGAAATCCTTCAGTCGAGGATTCTTCGGATTGCCAAAGAATTCTTCCGGCGTACCGGTTTCAAGAATCTGTCCCTCATCGATGAAGAGGACTTTATTGGCAACCTCCTTTGCAAATCCCATTTCATGAGTAACCACGATCATGGTCATTCCCTCTTTTGCAAGATCCTTCATCAGGTCGAGAACTTCTCCAACCATTTCAGGATCAAGAGCAGAAGTCGGTTCATCGAATAAGATCACATCCGGATTCATAGCAAGCGCACGGATAATGGCAACTCGCTGTTTCTGACCACCGGATAAAGTAGAAGGATATACATCTGCTTTATCTTCCAGACCAATCCGTTTCAGAAGTTCTTCAGCCTTAGCTCTTGCCTCGGCAACGATCTGAGATTTACTTGTTGTAATCTCTATTTTCTCCTGCTTTTCTTTGCGGAACAGGTTCGTAAGCGGAAGCATACGATTATGACGCTTTGCTTTTTTCAAATCCTGACAACGTACCAGTACAGGAGCAAGCATGATATTCTGAATAACGGTTTTGTTGTTATATAGATTAAAATGCTGGAATACCATTCCCATATGACGACGGTGGATGTTGATATCAACCTTTGGGTCTGCAATATCGACACCATTGAAGATGATCTGACCGCCTGTTGGGTCTTCCATACAATTTAAACAGCGAAGAAATGTACTTTTACCAGAACCTGAAGGACCGATTACAACCATTATATCGCCTTTATCGATTGTGACATTGATGCCTCGTAAAACTTCATTGTCACCAAAGTGTTTTTCAAGATTAATGACGTCTATCACTCTTTCTCAGGCTCCTTTCCATTAATTTGATACCAAGACTGATCAGAAGCACCATAACAATATAGATCAGTGCCATAACCAGATATGGGATCATGAATTCGTAGCTGTTACTTCCGATATAGTTAAATGCTACATACAGATCAGTAGCACCAACAAAGCTTACAACAGATGTTTCCTTGATCAGAGATATAAATTCATTTCCCAGAGTAGGCAGGATATTTTTAACTGCCTGAGGAATCACGATCTTGCGCATGGTCGTCGCAAAGCTAAGTCCCATGGCACGTCCGCCTTCCATCTGTCCGGGATCCACAGACATGATACCGCCACGCATGATCTCAGAAATATAAGCACCACTATTTAAACCAAAAACAAGCATGGATACCTGAACGCCGCTCATATGTCCTCCGATCAAAGGAAGGAGAACATAGTAGAAGAGCAGCAACTGAACTACCATAGGAGTTCCACGGAAGAATCCTACATAGACGCTGCAGATTGCATCCAGAACCCGTGGCAGGCGTTTATATTTCGGAATAACACGGACGGTAGCGATCAGGGTTCCGATCAGGATACCAAGTACCAGACCGACAACAGCGATCAGGACTGTATGGCGTAATCCCTCCAGAACCTTGACATAGCCTCTGTTATCAATGAATATTTCTATGAACTTTTGTATTTTGTTTGAAATGTCTCCCATGAAATATCCTTTCGACTATTTATCACCGCTGTTTATTTTACTGCATAGAGTTTAATGCTTTAGTAATAGCTTCAGCAGGAGCTGAATCGATGATAACATAATTTAAATTTCCGTTTAATAAATCCTGAACAGCAAGTGAACCGTTCTTGTAACCGGTAGATGTCATCTTAAGACCGGCGAATCCCCAGTCATCATCACCTTCGCAGTAGAACTGTCCGGTTGTACCTGTCTGGAAACCAATCTTGCTGCTTGAATCCTTAGCGTTAAGGATTGCATTTACATCATCGGCAGTCTTACATTCGTCAAATTCTGTGTTGTCTGATGGAACGATCAGCTTCTGGGAAGCCTTGTAGTAAGAATCTGAGAAAGCTACATATTCTTCACGATCCGGCTTGATTGTAAGACCGGCCATAGCGATATCACATTTCTGCTGACCAACGGAGAGACATACAGCATCGAAATCCATGTTCTGGATAACCAGCTCCTTACCGAGCTTGTCAGCAAGTGCCTTAGCGATCTCCATATCGATTCCGTAGTAGTTCTCACCCTTTGTATACTCAAATGGTTCGAATGCAGCATTTGTTGCTACAACTAACTGATCCTTGCTTGAATCTAATGTAGCTGATTCAACAGCAACAGGCTCGCCATCACCGAAGTAGTGGTTGCAGATCTCTTCAAATGTGCCATCTGAATTCATATCTGCGATAAATGTATTAACCTCTTTTAATAAGTCAGGCTGTGTTTTGTCAACGCCGAAAGCGTATTCCTCATCTGTGAGGTCAATCTCAATAACCTTAGCAGTCTTCTTATCAGAAGATTTGCTGTCATCACTTTTGCTTCCACATGCTGTTAATGCAGTCATAGCCAGAGCTGCAGACATAGTAATTGCTAAAAATTTTTTAAGTTTCATTTTTCATTACTTCCTTTCATTCTTTTCTGAATAAATATACCATTGTGTTTTGGAAAATGCAATTTATATATGCAAAAAATTGCTGAAAATTACAGGTTTTATGCAGGTTTTATAAATGCTTTTCGTATTTTCCGCCAATATGCATACCTTCTTTTACGACAACAAAGGCATGTTCATCGATGTTTTTCAGTCCACGGCGGAGATGAACACATTCATATTTGGAAAGGATCGTAACGATCATATAAGTTGTTTCTTCGGTATAACCACCACGCGCCTCCCACCAGGTTGCATCCCGGTGGAATTCATTTACGATGTAATCAAGGATGGCTTCCGGTTCTTCTTTTGTATAGATCACGACTTCGGTATTGATGTTCTGCGTATGTGCTTTGTCGGTCATCAGAGTGCTGACAGCGGAATAGATAATGCTGTATACGGCTGTCGGGATACCAAAAAGGATCGCACAGATGCCGTAGACAACAGCATTGACTGTCAAAGATACCTTTCCTACGCTGAAATTTTTGTATTTCTTGGTAAAGAACATACCAACGATATCCATACCGCCACTGGAGCCGCCGGAGCGTAAGGAGATACCGATGCCTGTACCGGCGAGAAGTCCACCCATAATGCTGGCAGTCAGGCTGTCATTGACCAGAGGTGTAGCCGGAATTGGAAATATACTTAGGAATATCGTCTGGCTGATCAGGCAGACCAGTGTCCGGCTGAAGAAGCTTTTGCCGATTGAGATATATGCTACGATAAATAAAGGTACATTTAAGATAAAGTTGATAATACCTGCGATATCGGTTCCTGATGCAAGCGACGGAAATACTTGGATCAGTAAGGTTCGGATGATCTGGCTGATACCAAGGACACCGCCGTTATACAGACTGGCGGGGACGATAAAGAAGTTGATTCCGGCAGCAAATAAAACCATGCCGCCGATCGCAGCAGCATTTCTCTGCCAGAGTGTTTTGTCTTTGAGATTCATATGCATGCCCTCCCTTATTAATGTTTGTACAGCTTGTGTAGATTATGAGCTTCAACCTGTTGATACTACCAATACAGGAACGCTTTTGTAAATATTTATATGTAAAGTATAAAATATTTCCGGTAAAAAAGCATCTAAAATATAAGGAAGACTTGATCATAAATTGCAGAATTACAGGTTGTGGGACGAAAGGGAATGCAGTACAATAGTGCAGGCAGAAAATATGTGTTAAGAGGATTAGAAGAATGAAAAAGATTTTATATTTTATAAAGAAGGAAACCGTTTTATCGATCGCGGTCGTGCTGGCAGTGATATCAGTATTTTTTGTAGTCCCTGACAGAGAATATATTTCATATATTGATTTCCGGACACTGGCGATCCTGTTCTGCCTTATGAGTATCGTTGCCGGTTTGAGGAATATTGGTGTGTTTGATAAATTAGCAGAACGGCTGTTAGCAAAGGTGCATGGGATCGGAGGCGTAACGGTAATCCTTGTATGCCTGTGTTTCTTTATGTCGATGTTTATAACAAATGATGTATCACTTATTACATTTGTGCCATTTGCAATTATAATAATGAAGAAACTGAACCCGGATACCGATAGCAAATGGATGCTAAAAGTAATTGTTATGCAGACGATCGCGGCGAATCTTGGCAGTATGTTGACACCTCTTGGTAATCCTCAGAATCTGTATTTGTATGGAAAAGCAGGTATAGGTATTGCGGAGTTTTTAAAGATCATGCTGCCGTATACAGTCTGTGCATTTGCTTTGTTAATGGCATGGATCGGTCTGGCATTCATGGTTCGAAAAAGAAAGTTAAGTCATGATGGAAAGACAGAAATAAAGCAGAACAAAGGCTTAGACTCTGATGAAGACAAAGCTTCAACGAAAAGACAGAAGGATCCGTTGGGTGCTTCCGGTTCAAAATGGGGGAAAAAGGATGCGGAATGGATTGAAAAATTTACAGCATATCTTATTCTGTTTGTCATAAGTCTGCTTGCGGTTTCGCATATTCTTCCGTATGGTGTGCCTTTTGCGTTAGTATTTTTATATTTGCTTCTGCGTGACCGGAAAATTCTGACACAGGTTGATTATTCTCTGTTATGTATTTTTATCGCGTTATTTATATTCATCGGTAATCTCGGACGTATCCCGGCATTCAGTCAACTGCTTTCGGATATATTGACCGGACGGGAGGTGGTTACTTCGGTAATTGCAAGTCAGGTAATGAGTAATGTTCCGGCTGCGATTTTGTTATCCGGATTCACAGACCATATTCGGGAGCTGGTGATCGGAACCAATCTCGGGGGACTTGGAACGTTGATAGCATCAATGGCAAGCCTGATCAGCTTCAAATATGTTGCAAAAGAGGACCGGTCATTCAGGGGCAGATATTTTGTGGAATTTACAGTTGCAAATGTTATTTTCCTTTTTATAATGATGATTCTTTATCGTTTGCTTTCTTAACATAATCAAGTAGAACAGCAGGGACGGAGGTATGGATGATCTCACTGACGGTTATTTTAGAAAATGATTTGTGTGTCATCAGTTCTTTTAATGTAGCTGCCAAAGCTTTTTTGTATTATAAGAAACTTCTTCGTTTGTTATAAGAGATCCTTCCATTTTCTTCATGTTAAACAAGCGATATGGATACTCAGGTTCAGGATCAGATCGATGAAATGCTGGCAGAAAGTAAAGGATCTTTTCTAAATAAATATAAATTGGAATCAACCCAGCTCCGGGTATGCTGTGCATTTTATATCAGGCATATCCGGGGCACTTTTTTATGCTTCTGAAGTAAATAAAATGACAAGATGTGTGTAATTCCTATACGCAGCTTTTATTACAGAACAAAAAACGACGGTTCAGAACAAATAAATAGAAAAATCGCATATAGCCTCTTAAACTATAACCATCGTACGAAATACATAACGGATGGCGCTTAAAGGGAAAGGGGAAAAATATGGCATTATATGGTCTTGATTTCTGGGAATGGCTTAAAAAATTTGTAGGCTGGGGAAAATAAAAAAATATTATGGAGTTGAGCGGAAAAATATTTTGACAGACAATATTTATCTATATAAAACAATGACAGTTTATGATTCTAAAGGGGGCTTTTAATAAAAGGGGGATTGTGAACAGAAAAATTTATAATAGTTAAAATTGTATATCTAGCAAAAGAAACAAAATGACTGCGGTTGTTAATGGTGGCATTAACAGAACATAAAAATAGTCCAAGTAATTTGGGCTATTTTTTTGTCTGTTTTTCTCGAAATATGTCGAATAGCGAACTTATTATTGTAAATAAAAAAGAAATAACGTATTATTTTAAATAGAAAAGAATGGGGGTGTTTTTATGAATATTGTTATTTGTGATGATGACGATAAAGTAATAAAAAATGTAGCGAATGTGTGCAGGAATGTATTGTCGGTAAAGTCAAAAATTAGTGCTTTTCATTCTGCTGAAAGTCTGATACAAAATCTGACAAATGATGAAGAACTTGTGGATTTGTTTATATTAGATATAGAGATGCCGGGAAAGAATGGATTGTGGTTGAAAAAAGAATTGGAACAATATCGATATGGAAGTAGTATCATATTTTTAACAAGTCATGATGAAATGATTCAAGAAGCGTTCGGCAGATATGTTATAGGTTTTGTAGATAAAGTTAGTTTTGATAAAAATACAAATGTTTTAGCAGATAAATTAAGATTGTTTGAACAGGTAGAAAGTGGAAAGAGAGTAGTTAACTTAAAGGATGAGTTAGGTAGCTTTTGTATACAGTACGATAGAATCATAAAAATTATGTCCGAACATGTCTATACATATATTGAATACACTACTGGTAAAATAGTGAATGGCTTATTTATGACAGATAAGAAGTTAGTTAGACGTTCTTTAAAGGATTGGGAAGTTGAATTAGGGAATAGTTTCTTACGGATAAGTAAAAGCTGTATTGTTAATATGGAATACATTCAGAGACTTGATCACAAAGTGATTTTAAAAGATGGGTCTGAAATTTCAATTCCAAGATCCAACATCAATAAGTGCCGTGACTGTTACTTTGAATTTTGCAAGACAAAAATGAAATGGAATTAGCATGATAGAAATTTTTTTATATAACAGTATTGAGATTATTAAATATTTTATAATCTTTTCGTTTTTATTCCAGGGAAAATTTTATAAAGATAAGAGACAATGGTTTAGAATTGGAATATGTCTGATAGGTTTTATAATAGAAATATATTTAATACAAAGGAAAGTTTCCTTTGTATCAGTTTTTTATATATTGTTCATCGTGTTACTTTTATATGATGGCAAAATGAAAAATAAAATTATATTGTATGTATTATCATTGATAGGTGTTAATTATATTGATACTGCGATGTTTGTAACATTAGGATATTTAATAAAAGGAAAAATATGGTGGTATTATATTTATGATGCAGGATGGATTAAGATATATGCAAATATAATTTCATTTATTATAGTCATATTGATCGTTTTGGGATGCCGCAGATTTGTTAGAAAAAATATGTTGAATAGGAAAATTGAGACCTTGCAATGTTCCTTATTATCAGTAGCAATGCTGAGTCTTTATTTCATTTTTATAATTATGATGATGACTATGGCATATGGGAAACCAGAAAACAGGGCACGGCTGTATAACATTATTGGGCTTACCTTTGCTATAATCGTTGCTTGTATTATTGTATTCTTCCTACATTCAAATCGTTTAAAACACCAAAATGATGTACACATAGAAACGGAAGGGCTTTATGGCGAAAGTTTAGGATTGAAATTGGCATATGGTGAACAAGTTCATGATGATTATGAGAAGGTTCGGCAGTTCAGACATGATTTCAGACACCATATTGCAGCAATGGAAGGTCTGGTCTATGGTGGAGAATATTCAGAATTGGAGAAATATATGGGACAATTATCCCAGAAGGATAAAGAGTTAAATCGAGAACGGGTTCGGTATACCGGAAACTTTATGGTTGATTCTATTATATTTGGCATTACAAGGGATCAGAAATTTAAAGAAGTTGATTTTCAATTTGATGGTGGATTGCCAAGCAATCTGGGTGTCAAAGATATTGACATTTGTGGAGTTCTGGCGAATGCTCTTGAAAATGCAATGGAAGCGTGTCTGAAAGGAAATGATAGGAAAGCGGTTATTATGAAAGTTGGCTGTTATGAAAATATGATCAGTTTTCAAATTAAGAATACATATGACAGCAGCCGTTATAAAGCATTGGCTGGCGGTGAATTTTATTCTTCCAAAGAGGGAGATGGTCATGGATACGGAATCCAGAATATGGAACGTGTGGTAAAATCCTATAATGGGAGAATGGAGTACAACGTAGATCCGGAATGGGTAACAGTCGATATCTTTTTACAGCAAAAAGATGAGATATAAAAGGATATTCTGACATATTGAGGATTCTTTTTAGGTAAATAATTATAAACTTGTTTTCCGTTCGGATATCCATTACAATCAAACTTGGAGAGACGGAGGCAATATACAAAGCTAAAATATGCATGTTATTCTGTTCTATCAGTATTAAGAAAGGAGATAGAACATGGATAACGAAATTGTATATTCCTCCAATGCTACTGATCAGAAAGCACAGTATGATGCCAGTGCCAAGCGGCTGCTTGGACAGAAGATCATATTGGCGCATATACTGATCAGGGTAGTAGAAGAATTTAAAGGCATGGATGCAGATACGGTTGCATCATTGATTGAAGGTGAACCGTATATCAGCCAGATTCCGGTTGAACCTGGACTAATGAACAAAGAAGCAGTGGATGCCAGAACCGGTGAACGGATTGTCGGGCTGAATACAGAAAGTTCCGAGATCGATGAGGGAAAGGTGTATTTTGACATCATTTTCTATGTACGGATGTGGGACGGACTGGCGAAAATGATCATCAATCTGGAAGCACAAAAGGATGAACCGACAAAGTACTTTATCTTAAATCGAGCAATCTTTTACGCCGCAAGGCTGGTATCTTCCCAGAAAGATCGGGAATTCACAGGTTCCGACTATAACGAGATCAAACAGGTATATTCGATCTGGATTTGTATGAATATGAAAGAGAACAGCCTAAGCCATATCCATATGGTAAAAGATGATTTGCTTGGAGATCAGGACTGGAAAGGCAATCTGGAGATCCCTAATATCGTGATGATCGGGCTGGCGAAGGAGATTCCACCAAAGGAAGAAAGATATGAACTGCATCGATTGCTTGGAGCGTTACTATCGCAGACAATGACGGCAGAACAAAAATTGAAGCTTATGAAACAGGAGTATGACATACCGGTAGAGAGACGCGGTATAAGAGATGGGGTGAAAATCATGTGCAATCTGAGTGAAGGCGTAGAAGAAATGGGATATGCAAAGGGTGAAGCCGCTGGCAAAACTGTTGGCAGGGCAGAAGGCGAAATCATAGGCGAAGCACGAGGAAAATCGGAGATTATTCTGAAAATGCATAAGAAAGGCTACTCCTTAGAGCAGATCATGGATGTAACCGATATGAGCGAAGCGGAAATTAAGGAAATTATAGGCTAAAGACACAGGCAGAACAGATAGCATGTATATTTTAGTAGAAGTCCAGATATGGTAGAGATGCTGTATCTGGACTTTTTTGCTCCGATAATATCCCTGACATAGCACCGGAAACAGGTGGGACTTTATCTTTGTATCCGTATTTTGCCATTGAGAAAACCAACCATTTTACATATAATTGAAGAATGGAATAAAATGCAGAACAACCGTCGGATGATGTGGATAAAATATACGGAAGGAGCATGGATAAATGGAAGAAAATAAAACATATATAGCGATCGATCTGAAATCCTTCTATGCTTCTGTAGAATGCAGAGAGCGGAACAGAGACCCCCTGACCACAAATCTAGTAGTGGCAGATCCGAGCCGAACAGAGAAAACGATCTGTCTGGCGGTATCCCCTTCTCTTAAGGCATATGGGATACCGGGCAGGGCGAGATTGTTTGAGGTTATTCAGAAGGTAAGGGAGGCAAATAACGCAAGAAGACGGAATATACCGGATCATCATTTTACCGGGACATCGGATGACAGCATGAAGCTGGGGACAGAGCCGACTCTTCAGCTGGATTATATTATTGCTCCGCCGCGCATGGCACTTTATATGGAATACAGTACACGAATCTACGACATTTATTTGAAATACATTGCGCCGGAGGATATTCATATTTATTCGGTCGATGAGGTATTTATGGATGTGACCAGCTATCTGAATGTCTATCATATGACAGCCAGAGAACTAGCCATGATGATGATACGGGATGTATTAAAGACGACCGGAATCACAGCGACGGCAGGAATCGGAACCAATCTGTATCTTTGTAAGATCGCGATGGATATCGTGGCGAAGCATATCGAACCGGATGAGGACGGAGTACGGATTGCGGAGCTGGATGAAATGGCATACCGCAGGAAGCTTTGGAGTCACAAGCCGATCACGGATTTCTGGCGTGTCGGTCAGGGATATGCGAAGAAATTAGCGGAATATGGGCTATACACGATGGGCGATGTGGCGAGATGCTCGGTTGGAAAGACAAATGAATTATATAATGAAGATTTATTGTATAAGTTATTTGGCATTAATGCAGAGCTGCTGATCGATCATGCATGGGGATATGAGCCTTGCACGATGGATCAGATCAAGGCATATAAACCGGAGACGAATAGCATTTGCACCGGACAGGTACTGCATTGTCCGTATGATTTTGATAAGACAAGGCTGGTTGTAAAGGAAATGACTGATCTTATGTCGCTTGATCTGGTGGATAAGGGACTTGTTACAGATCAGATCGTGCTTACGATCGGTTATGATATTGATAATCTGACAGACCTGGCGAGAAAGAAGAGATATAAAGGCGCTGTTACAACGGATCGTTATGGACGAAAGGTTCCAAAGCATGCACATGGAACGATCAATCTCAAGCGGCAGACTTCATCGACGCAGATACTTATGGATGCGGTAATGGAACTGTATGACCGGATCGTCGACAAGGATCTTTTGATCCGGAGGATTAATATTACCGCGAATAAACTGGTGGATGAACATACTGTCACGAATGATGATGCGTATGAGCAACTTGATTTTTTTACAGATTATGAGGCTGTAAAAAAACAAAGGGAGAAAGAGGAAGCGAATCTGGAACGGGAACGCCACATGCAGGAAGCCATGCTCAACATCAAGAAAAAATATGGAAAAAATGCGATTCTGAAGGGCATGAACCTGCAGGAAGGGGCAACGGCGAAAGACAGAAATGCACAGATCGGCGGACATAAGGCATAAAGAGGTATATATAATATGCAGGAGCAGAACAACCATAAATATGATGATATTATTCATTTGGAACACCCTGTTTCAAAGACACATCCGCAGATGTCACTCTATGACCGGGCGGCACAATTTGCGCCGTTTGCGGCATTGACAGGACATGCGGCGGCGATTCGTGAGACTGCCAGACGGACAGATGAGAAACGGGTGCTCAGTGATGAAGTATTGGAAGAATTGAATGAGAAACTAAACATTATTTCAGCCAATATAGGTACAGAACAGTTAGTGGATATTACCTATTTCGTACAGGATGAGAGAAAGGCCGGAGGAGAATATGTTACGCATTCCGGTATCGTTAAGCGAATCGATCTGTACAGGAGAGCGGTGATCATGGCAGATGCAACGATCATACCGATTGAAGATATCAGTCGGATAGAAAGCGATCTGTTTTCCGGTTTGGAGTAACGTAAAAATTATATGAAAATGCCTGAAAATTACACCTTTACAGTATTTGTTAATAGATGCTATAATGGACTATATTGTGCGATTTCGGCAGTGTAGTATTCCTGAGTCTTGTGTGGAGAGTCGGGAAAAGAGAAAGGAAGGATAAAAACGTGTTTAAGATTGTTAGAACAGAAGCGTTGACAGATGCAATCTATCTTATGGACGTGGAAGCACCAAGAGTAGCAAAGAATTGTCTTCCGGGTCAGTTTGTAATCGTAAGAGGCTCAGAAGATGGAGAGAGAATTCCTCTTACAATCTGCGATTATTCAAGAGAAGCAGGCACGATCACTATCGTATTCCAGGTAGTAGGTGCAGCAACAGAGATGATGAAGAATTTAAAGGTTGGAGACAGCTTTACAGATTTTGTTGGACCGCTTGGCCGTCCGTCGGAATTAGTAGAAGAAGATTTAGAGACATTAAAGAACAAGAAGATCTTATTTGTAGCCGGTGGTGTAGGAACCGCACCTGTATATCCACAGGTAAAATGGTTACATGAGCATGGAGTAGCCGCTGATGTTATCATCGGTGGAAGATCCAAAGAGCTTATCATTCTGGAAGAGCAGATGAAGGCAGTTGCCGGAAATCTTTACATTACAACAGACGATGGTTCATATGGAAGCAAGGGCGTTGTTACAAATGAGATTCAGAAGCTTGTAGACGCAGGCAACAAATATGATGTATGCGTAGCAATCGGACCGATGATCATGATGAAGTTCGTTTGTAAGCTTACAAAAGAGCTTGAGATCCCTACAGTTGTCAGCCTGAATCCGATCATGGTAGACGGTACCGGTATGTGTGGTGCATGCCGAGTAACAGTTGGCGGCGAAGTAAAATTCGCATGTGTAGACGGACCTGAATTTGACGGACACCTTGTAAACTTCGAAGAAGCTATGGAGCGTCAGCAGATCTATAAAACACAGGAAGGCAGAGCATATCTTGCAGCCAAGGAAGGCGACACCCATCATGGTGGATGCGGACAGTGTGGAGGTGACAAATAATGGACGTTTTAAATAGAGTACCGGTTCGTGAACAGGAACCTGCGGTTCGTGCAAAGAATTTTGAAGAAGTATGTTACGGATATAATGAAGAAGAAGCAATGGCAGAAGCAGCAAGATGTATCGGCTGTAAGAATGCACAGTGTGTAAAGGGCTGTCCTGTTTCTATTGATATTCCTGGATTTATCGCTCATGTAAAGAAGGGCGAATTTGCAGAGGCATTCCAGGTGATCAGCAAATCATCAGCACTCCCTGCTGTATGTGGCCGTGTATGTCCACAGGAGACACAGTGTGAAGGTAAATGTATCAGAGGTATCAAGGGCGATCCTGTATCTATCGGTAAACTGGAGCGTTTCGTTGCTGACTGGGCAAGAGAGCATGGCATTAAGCCGGAACCGGCAGCAGAGAAGAATGGCAAGAAGGTTGCAGTTATCGGTTCCGGTCCATCCGGTCTTACCTGTGCAGGAGATCTTGCAAAGATGGGTTACGATGTAACAATCTTTGAAGCACTTCATGAGACAGGCGGCGTACTGGTTTATGGTATCCCTGAATTCCGTCTTCCAAAAGATGGCGTAGTAAAGAAAGAAATCGAAAATGTAAAATCCTTAGGTGTTAAGATTGAGACTGACGTTGTAGTTGGTAAATCTGTAACGATAGATGAATTAATGGAGGAGGAAGGCTTCTCAGCAGTATTTATCGGTTCCGGTGCAGGACTTCCTAAGTTCATGGGTATTCCGGGTGAGAATGCAAATGGTGTATTCTCAGCAAATGAGTACCTGACAAGAAGTAACCTGATGAAGGCTTATAAGGAAGGCTCTAACACACCTATCATGGTTGGTAAGAAGGTTGCCGTTGTCGGCGGTGGTAATGTAGCAATGGATGCTGCAAGAACGGCACTTCGACTTGGTGCTGAGACACATATTGTATATAGACGTAGTGAAGAAGAACTTCCTGCCAGAGTAGAAGAAGTACATCATGCAAAAGAAGAAGGAATCATTTTTGATCTCCTTACAAATCCAACTGAGATCCTTGAAGATGAAAAGGGTTGGGTTAAGGGCATGAAATGTGTCAAGATGGAACTTGGTGAGCCGGATGCATCAGGCAGAAGAAGACCGGTTGAGATTCCTGGTTCTGAGTTCGTCATGGATGTGGATGCGGTTATCATGTCACTTGGTACTTCACCAAACCCGCTGATTTCATCTACAACAAAGGGACTTGATACAAATAAGTGGAAATGTATCGTTGCCGATGAGGCAAACGGACAGACCACAAAGACAGGTGTATATGCCGGTGGTGATGCAGTTACCGGTGCAGCTACAGTTATCCTTGCTATGGGAGCCGGAAAGGCAGCAGCAAAGGGCATTGATGAGTACCTCAAAGGACTCAATTAATATATAGTCTTTGAAACAAAATAAAGGATGGTATTATCTATTATTCCGCAAGACGTTTAATAGTAATACCATCCATTTATTTTTGGATTTATATATCGATTAAAAAAATGGAGTCTATTTTGAGATGCGGTATAAAGTGATAGAACTATGCTCACGAGATATTGAACATAAAATTATTAAAAATATACTGAGAAGAGGTTATGACATTGAAGGAATATATTGCAAGAGATGACGCGTTTGAATTACTGAAGAAATATAATAAAGATCCATTCCATATTCAGCATGCGCTTACAGTTGAGGCTGTTATGAAATGGTATGCAAATGAACTTGGCTATGGTGAAGATGCTGAATACTGGGGCATCGTAGGTCTGCTTCATGATATTGATTTTGAACTGTATCCAGCAGAGCATTGTCTGAAAGCACCAGAGCTGTTAAGAGATGGTGGTGTGTCAGAGGATATTATTCATGCGGTCTGTTCTCATGGTTATGGAATTACAGTGGAATGTGGTACAACCATCGATGTAGAGCCGGTTCATGAGATGGAGAAGGTTCTGTTTGCAGCAGATGAACTGACAGGCCTGATCTGGGCGGCGGCATTGATGCGTCCGTCAAAGAGTACAAAGGATATGGAATTGAAATCTCTGAAGAAAAAATACAAGAGCAAGGGATTTGCCGCAGGTTGTTCCAGAGAAGTGATTGAACGTGGTGCTGCACAGCTTAACTGGGAGCTTGAGAAGCTTCTGACCATGACATTACAGGCAATGGCAGCAACGGAGGATGAGATCAAGGCAGAGATGGAAGACCTGTAAATCCCGCTAATTTGCTAGCACTTTAGCGCATTGTAACTTAAGAAAATCCTGCTTTTTCATTAAAAAGATAAAAAAATTCATAAAAATCATATTTTTACTTGATAAATTCAAGTCTATTGTTTATAATCTTAAGTGGAAATTTTCTTAAAGAGAAAATACTACTCCAAATGAATTTCGCAGAGATGCGATTTACTTATAATTAATTTAAGGAGGATTTTAAGATGTCATACGTTGATGAAGTGCTGGAGATCGTAAAGAAGAAAAATGCTGACCAGCCAGAATTTTTACAGGCAGTAACAGAGGTTCTTGATTCACTTAGACCTTGTATCGATGCAAACGAGGAGCTCTACAGAAAGAATGCGATTCTTGAAAGAATCACAGAGCCGGACAGACAGATTATGTTCAGAGTACCTTGGGTAGATGACAATGGACAGGTTCAGGTAAACAGAGGTTTCCGTGTACAGTTTAACAATTCTATTGGACCATACAAGGGAGGATTAAGACTTCATCCTTCAGTTAATTTAGGTATTATCAAGTTCCTTGGATTTGAGCAGGTATTTAAGAATTCACTGACAACACTTCCAATCGGTGGTGGTAAAGGTGGTTCTGATTTTGATCCTAAGGGCAAATCAGATAGAGAGATCATGGCATTCTGCCAGAGCTTTATGACAGAGCTTTGCAAGTACATCGGAGCAGATGTCGATGTTCCTGCTGGTGATATCGGAACAGGCGGAAGAGAGATCGGTTTCTTATTCGGACAGTATAAGAGAATCCGTGGATCCTACGAAGGTGTTCTTACAGGTAAGGGACTTACATATGGTGGATCACTTGCTCGTACAGAAGCTACAGGATATGGTTTATTATACTTAACAAACGCATTATTAAAGGATCATGGTATTGATATCGCTGGTAAGACTTGTATCGTATCTGGTGCTGGTAACGTTGCAATCTACGCAATCCAGAAGGCACATCAGTTAGGCGCTAAGTGTGTAACATGCTCCGATTCAACAGGTTGGATCTATGATCCGGAAGGAATCGATGTTGACTTACTTAAGGAAGTTAAGGAAGTTAAGAGAGCACGTCTTACAGAGTACGCAGCAGCAAGACCAAGCGCTGAATACCATGAGAAGAAGAACGGTGAGCACGGTGTATGGAATGTTAAGGGTGATATCGCATTACCATGTGCTACTCAGAACGAGTTAGACTTAGACGATGCTAAGGCATTAGTTGCAAATGGTGTTATCTCTGTAACAGAGGGTGCTAACATGCCTACAACATTAGAGGCTACTAAGTACTTACAGGAGAATGGCGTATTATTCGTAGGTGGTAAGGCTGCTAACGCCGGTGGTGTTGCTACATCTGCGCTTGAAATGAGCCAGAACTCAGAGAGACTTTCATGGACATTTGAAGAAGTTGACGGCAAGTTAAAGGGAATCATGGAGACAATCTACGCAAACATCAGCGACGCTGCTAAGCGTTACGGTGTAGAAGGCGACTATGTTGCAGGTGCTAACATTGCCGGTTTCGAAAAGGTTGTAGAAGCTATGCTTGCTCAGGGTGTTTGCTAATCAAATGCCGGTCAAAATCTAACGATAATTATTATATAGTAAATGTTAATATAAGACCCCGGAATCGTGATATGCGGTTTCGGGGTTTTTTGCGAGAAAGACATTATAGAAAAGAAAATTCAATAACGCTTTATTTCGGGATATGCAGATACAATCTATAATGATTTTATGGAAAGTTTTTGATTGAATCTATGGAGACCTTTTCGTATAATATAGATATTATATACTTTTTACATAAAAAAGGAGGATCTTCATATGGGGAGAGATATTGTACTGGCAAAAATAAAAAAAGGTGGAATCACAGCGGTTGTCGGCGGAGCGGTGTTAATGCTGATTTTCGGATTGATCACAATAGGTGTGATGTCAGATAATGCAGATGACGGAATGGGTATGATCATTTTGTTTGGTTTATTTGCATTATTAGGAATTGTATTTATCATAATAGGGATTCGTAATATTGTAAGACCTGAAAAAACCGGCTATTTGAAAAATAACCCGCAGCTTTTGGAGATGGCAGATCAGTTATATTCACATATAATATATGAAGACCAATATGTATTGATTTCCGATAAGGTGCTTGCGAATAAGAAGCAGCCGACACAGATGACCTGGCTCTGGGATGTATATCTGATCTATCTGCATACTACATCGACGAACTTTATTCCAACCGGAAGTGAATATGTAATCGAAAATCGTTTTCAAAAGAACCGTGTTGCTGTTAATGTACTGGCAAGAGGGAAAAAGAGTAAACAGGAGTTGTTGAATGTACTTGCACAGGCATGTCCAAATGCGAGATTTGGATATTCTGATGAGGGGCTGGCATATCTTCGGTATATGAGAAATCAGGATCTCAGAAATATCCCGAATACACCTTATTATCAGGGAGTACCGGTGCAGATGCAGGACAATGTGCAGCAGTAATTAGAATATGCAGTAGGAAGATAAAGTATAGATAGAATGTGTAACAAAAAGCAGATAATGTGACAGCAGATTGATACTGCATAGAATAACAGCTTACATAGTGGAGACTTAAGAACAGATAGAAAGCAGGAATTGAGATGGAACGTAAACATGAATATCAGACAAAGAGCAGACAGATGATCCTTGATTATCTGATCCGGAATAAAGATCGTGCCGTTCATGTGTCGGATATTATACGGCATATGGATCAGGAAGAGTGTTCGGTAAATAAAACAACTGTATACCGATATCTGGATAAGCTGGTCGCAGAGAAGACACTGATGAAATATGTGGCTGATAAGGGCGAAAAAGCAGGATATCAGTATGTAGAACAGCCATCCAGGTGTCAGAAGCATCTACATCTGCAATGCTCCGAATGTGGAAAGGTCATCCATCTGGACTGTGATTTCATGAAAGAGATATCAGAGCACATTTTGTCTGATCATGGGTTCACACTTTGCTGCAAGGATTCCATTTTATATGGTGTCTGCGACGAATGCAGTAAGAAAGAAAAGAAACAGAAAAATAAAACCAGATAACAGGAATTTCCATGCTGAAAATTGAATATTTCTGATAATAGGAGTTGACATTGGGCAAAATAATGCTATAATCTGATAATGCAACTTGGTTGCAAATTATATTTTCAGGAATGAGATGGATAGTATGGAATTATTATTTGATTCGTTTTCAGATGCACTGATTGATAGTGTAAAATTAATACCATTTTTATTAGTGACATATCTGCTGATGGAATGGTTGGAGCAGAGAACAGAAGAAAAGCAGAAGCAATATATGCAGTCTGCCGGTGCGTTTGGTCCGTTGGCAGGTGGAGTACTTGGAATCGTTCCACAGTGTGGATTTTCCTGTGTGGCAGCGAACCTTTACAGCGGTGGCGTGATCACAGCAGGAGTTGTGCTTGCAGTATTTATGTCAACCTCTGATGAGATGCTCCCAATCTTTATTTCGCATACAGTAAATGCCGGTACAATTATTCGTATCCTGCTTGCAAAAATGTGCATTGCGATCGTTACAGGTTATGCAGTCGATCTTGCAAATAAATATATCCGCAGAAGATATCTGGCAGGAAGAAAAACGAAGCATACAGCGTCTTCAAAAAGCGATAATTCTAAAAATACAGATGGTGCAGATGAATCAGAGCATTCTGGATATTCCGTTCAGGCAACACCGACAGTCAATGCAGAATGTACACATAATTATAAAGATACTCATACACATAATGGAAAAAGTGTGCATGTGCATGATGAAAAAATTATTCATACCGACGATGGAAAAAGTACACACACACATCATGGACATATCCACTATGATGGTACAGACATAGAAGATAAACATATCCATGATCTGTGCGAGCAGGAACACTGCAACTGCGAGGACGGAATCTGGATGTCGGCATTAAAGCACACCTTGAAGATCACGGTATTTATTCTGGCGGTATCCTTTGTGTTAAATATTATTATCGGTATCGCAGGGGAAGATGCGATTGGAAGACTTCTTGGTGATGTACCGTTCCTTGGAGAAGCAATGGCAGCACTGATTGGACTGATACCAAACTGCGCACCATCTGTTATTATTACGGAGCTTTATCTGGATGGTATGCTCAGTGCCGGAGCAATGATGTCAGGCCTGCTTGTCAGCGCAGGCGTAGGACTTCTGGTATTGTTCCGTATGAACCGCCACAGATTGAAAGAAAACATTATGGTCGTTGGAACCTTGTATGTTACTAGTGTGTGCTGGGGGTTGTTGATCAATCTGTTGGGTATCACATTTTAAATAGAAAGAACAGCGAGAACAGAAAGAATGGAGCAGAAAACAGCAATAGTTATCGGGGCATCAACAGGAATTGGTGCAGCAACGGCGGAAGCCCTTGCACAACAATATAAAAAAATAGCCATAACGTCATTTCGTCATCCGGAAAAGCTGAAAGAGGTTCAACAGAAGATACTTGCGCAGGGCACAGATTGTTATGCAGAGACCGGTGATGCCGGAGATTTTACATTTGTAAAGCAGTTTATAGAACATGTAACCGAACATTTTGGTGAGAAGATTGATCTGTTGGTTAATAATGCCGGAATTTCTTATGTCGGACTACTGACGGATATGGATGAAACGGACTGGAAAAGAATTATAGATACGAATATAACGTCAGTATTTAACACATGCCGTCAGGTTGTGCCGTACATGGTGCATGCACATAAGGGACGTATTATCAACATTTCATCTGTATGGGGCAATGTCGGAGCCTCCTGTGAGGTAGCGTATTCAGCGACCAAAGGTGCGGTCAATGCATTCACAAAGGCTCTTGCGAAGGAACTCGCCCCAAGCGGCATCGCGGTAAATGCCATCGCATTTGGTGCAATTGATACTACGATGAATGGACATCTGTCATTGGAAGAAAAAACAGCTCTGGAAGAGGAGATTCCGTTTGGCAGGATGGCTACTGAGAAAGAAGCCGCAGATTTTATCGTAACGGCAGCAAATGCCGGCAGTTATCTGACCGGTCAGGTCCTGACCTTTGATGGTGGCTGGCAGTAGTCTGGTAAACGTTTTGCATTTTCCATAATTATCTATTGAAAAATTGTTCATATTGCTATAAAATAATCTATGCAAAGTTGCGCAGGTATGGGGTAGAGATTATGGGAATAAAGTTTATTAAAAAGAAAAAGAGTGAGGTTGCTGCGGCAAATACATTGGCAGATTTGAAAACGACAGTAGATAAAGATGGCAATGTTGAGATCGTATCGAAGAATTTTACAATGACAACCAGCCAGCAGCCGAAGAAGGGAACAGAGGCTTCAGAGTGGACATGCTGGGGCTGCGGACATGTAAATAGTGGAGAAGTCTGTGAGGTCTGTGGGAAAAAACGGGTACAGAAGTAAAAATATATGGAATCGGTTAATTTTTAAAACAGAGAGTATAGAAGTGGAAAAGGATTCTTGTATGAAAACATATAAGGATTCTTTTTTTATGTCGGGAAAATGGACAAAATACAGGATTGTATATTATATTGGTCGATCATTTGCCGCGGATAAATAAGAAATTGGAAATGCAGGTTGAAATTTAAAAGTACGTTTGGTATACTCATTAGGTGATTTTTAGATATAATGAAGAATCATAGAAAAGTATTTTTTTTTGGTGCATTTGTGATGCATGGAACTGGTAGGCTGTTTTAAGAACAATCGGATGTTCCTAGGATGCATTATAGTATATATTAAATGGAGGCCAGAAAATGGGAAAAAAAGTATTGAGATTATTTCTGGAAACAATGCTCAGAGCACTTGTAATTATTCTTGCAATCGGAATAGTTATTATGGGAGCACTGCTTATAAAGACCTTAGTAAAGAATAATTCTCTGAAAGACAGTAAGAAAACAACAAACGGAAAAGAAATTGTAACAGAAGCAGGAGATGAAAATGATCCTACCTTCAAGAATGGAGATGGAGAAAACAGTGGATCAGATGACTCAGACGAATCAGGTTCTGTTGCTTCCACAGATGCGAAGATCCTTGTTATCAATGCGACAGGAACAAGTGGCGTTGCCGGTGCATGGAAGACAGCATTAGAAGGCAAGGGCTATACTTCTGTAGAAGTTGGTACGTATACACAGTCTGCAATTGCAACCTCAAAGGTATGTGTATCCGGTTCATATGATGGAGCAGATCTTGCTGCTGAATTAACTTCGCCGGAGATGTCAACGGTAGATTCCGTAAGCGCATCTGATTGTGATGTATCAATTGATGGATATGATATTATCGTTATTATAGGAACTAGCGATATTAAAAATTAAACAGAACAACTGGAAGAACATGTATTTGTACAGGTTGCCCATACAAAAAACAGGTATTGTCACAGAAGTGTGACAGTACCTGCTTTTTGTTTTAGATGCACATGACTACACTGGAATAAATCGGACATACTATAAAAAACTGTATGAAAGGCGGTTTATATGAAAAATATTGGCGAAGTGATAGAAACATATGCATTGCTTACGGTGGCAGCATTTCTGATGTCGCTTGGGGTTGTCTGGATTTTTAACAGTGAACAGATCGTGCCGGGTGGTGTGACAGGAATTGGAATTATAATTGAGAATTTGACAAAAGGGATGGGAAACGGAGAAACAGGCATACCGGTCTGGCTGAGTAATCTGGTGATCAATATACCTCTTTTTATCTGCGGATATTTTCTATTGGAAAAGAAGAGCATGATAAGGACAGCATATACAACAGCCGTTTCAACAGTATTCATGGCGGCTATTCCCACATTTCCGCTTGCAACACAGGATAAACTGCTGAATATGATCCTTGGCGGTGTTATGTTTGGCTGTGCTTATGGGCTGATGTTCCGGCAGAATGCTTCCTCCGGCGGGGTTGATCTGATGGCATTGATCCTGAATCATCTGCGGCATGATATAGGAGCACCATTATTTCTTGGCGGGATCGATCTGGCGATCGTTGTGGCAGGCGGACTGGCATTTGGATTTGAAAATATGCTGTATGCAGTTATTGCGATTGCGATATCGACAAAATTATCCGATGTGATCGTGCAGGGACTCCGGCATGGAAAACTGGTATATATTATTTCTTCCCATTGTGGAGAGATCAAAGCCTGTATCATGAATGAGATTGGAAGAGGTGTGACGGTATTAAATACCAGAGGCGGTTACACGAATGAAGGGCGTATAATGATTATTTCTGTTTTGTCAAGTAGGCAATTAGTAGAATTAAAAGATAAAATAAGGACAATTGATGAAAATTCTTTTCTCATTGTAGGGCAGGTTACGGAGGTTTTTGGTGAAGGTTTCACAAAATTCTCGTCTTAAATCTTCTTAAATCGATGCGAAAATCGTCAAAATGTTAGTTTTTTTGCGGTCGTATACAAAACAAACAAAACATTAAAATTTTTTTTGGGCAATAATCATATGGTTTAAAGAAGGGGAATGTTGTAAAATGACACTATGTTCAGAACGAATGAATAAATAAAACAATACTATATAATATTTACGGAGGTATTTGCAGAATGGCAAGTTTATCACTTAAGAACATCTATAAGGTATATCCTAACGGATTCAATGCTGTTAAGGATTTCAACCTTGAAATTGAAGATAAGGAGTTCATCATTTTCGTTGGACCTTCAGGATGTGGTAAGTCAACAACTCTTAGAATGATCGCAGGTCTTGAGGATATCAGCTCAGGTGAGTTATGGATCGGCGACAAGCTTGTAAATGACGTAGAGCCTAAGGATAGAGATATCGCAATGGTATTCCAGAACTACGCTCTGTATCCACATATGTCAGTATATGACAACATGGCATTCGGACTTAAGTTAAGAAAGGTTCCGAAGGAGAAGATTGACAAGGCTGTTCATGAAGCTGCTAAGATCCTTGACATTGAGCACTTACTTGACAGAAAGCCAAAGGCTTTATCAGGTGGTCAGAGACAGCGTGTAGCTATGGGTCGTGCAATTGTTCGTGAGCCTAAGGTATTCCTTATGGATGAGCCACTTTCAAACCTTGATGCGAAACTTCGTGTACAGATGCGTGTTGAGATTTCCAAGTTACATCAGAGATTACAGACAACTATCATCTACGTTACACATGACCAGACAGAGGCTATGACACTTGGTACAAGAATCGTAGTTATGAAGGATGGTATCATTCAGCAGGTAGATACACCACAGAACTTATACGATAAGCCATGTAACTTATTCGTAGCTGGTTTCATGGGTATGCCACCTATGAACTTCATTGATTGTAAGGTAGTTAAGTCTGGATCAGACATTCTCTTAATGTTCGGTTCACACTCAATCAAAGTTCCAGATAGCAAGGCTGAGAGACTTATCGCACTTGATGCAGTTGATAAGGAAGTTGTTCTTGGTATCCGTCCAGAGGATATTCATGATGAGCAGCTCTTCATCGAGTCCTCACCGGAAAGCGTTATTGATGCAAGAATCAATATCTATGAAATGTTAGGTGCAGAAGTTTACTTATACTTCACAATCGATCAGTTCGATATCACAGCAAGAGTTAATGCTCGTACAACAGCAAGACCTGGTGATACAGTTCAGTTCGCATTTGACTTAAGCAAGATCCATATCTTTGATAAGGAAACAGAGGAAATCTTAGTAAGCTAATAGATGCTACATACTTAATATTTATAAACAAAGAGGGAAAATGCAGAAAATTCTGCATTTTCTCTTTTTTTTTTTTGAAATATGTTTTAGAATAGGTATAGTAGTGTATTTTGTTATTCGTATGCTTTCCGGGAGGTTTATCCGTCGGGCAGAATGGATAGGGAAAGAATACAGAATCCGAATATAAGAATAAGGAGTGTAGAATATATGATATCGAACCAGATACTTCAGGATACGATTGATGGATTAAAGAATATTACAAGAACCGATTTATGTGTTCTTGATACAGAAGGTAAAATACTTGCATCAACATTTAAGGATGTCGATGACTGTGAAGAGGCTGTACTCGCATTTGTGGATTCTCCTGCGGAAAGTCAGGCAATCCGTGATTATCAGTTCTTCAAGGTATTTGACGATAACCAGTTAGAGCATATCTTACTTGCAAAGGGTGAGACAGATGATACCTATATGGTAGGTAAGATCGCAGCATTCCAGATCCAGAATCTGTTAGTTGCATACAAGGAGCGTTTTGATAAGGATAACTTTATCAAGAATCTTCTGCTGGATAATCTGTTGCTTGTTGATATTTACAACCGGGCAAAGAAACTGCATATCGATACAGATGTCAGAAGAATCGTATTTATCATTGAAACCAAGAATGAGAAGGATACCAATGCACTTGAGACGGTTCGTAATATCTTTTCAACAAAGACAAAGGATTTTATCACTGCTGTAGATGAGAAGAATATTATTCTTGTAAAGGAAGTAAAGCAGACAGAGTCCTATGATGATATGAATAAGATCGCAAAGGTCGTTGTAGATATGCTGAATACAGAGGTTATGTCTTCTGTTCATGTATCTTATGGTACGATCGTAAATGAGATCAAGGAAGTATCCCGTTCTTATAAAGAAGCAAAGATGGCACTGGATGTAGGAAAGATCTTCTATGAGAACCAGAATATCATCGCATACAGCAATCTGGGAATCGGACGTCTGATCTATCAGCTTCCACTTCCGCTTTGTAAGATGTTTATTCGTGAGATTTTCGATGGCAAGTCACCGGATGAATTCGACGAAGAAACACTTACGACGATTGATAAGTTCTTTGAGAACAGTCTGAATGTATCAGAGACATCCAGACAGTTATACATTCACAGAAATACTCTGGTTTATCGTCTGGATAAGCTTCAGAAGAGTACAGGCTTGGATCTTCGTGTATTTGAGGATGCGATTACATTTAAGATCGCGCTGATGGTTGTAAAATACATGAAGTATATGGAGTCATTAGATTATTAAAGGTAAAAGCTGGTCTCTTTGTAATATATTGTATGCATGATTTACACATATATTTCACATTTAGTTGCTATACTTGCAAATGCAAAGAGAGAGAAAGTACAGACAGTTAAAGTTGAAAGGAAACCATTATGATAGAGTTAGAGAATGTTACTATGACCTACCCGGGTGGTATGACGGCTCTGAAGAATGTTAATATCAATATAGAAAAAGGCGAGTTTGTCTTTATCGTTGGAAGCAGTGGATCTGGTAAAACGACATTGATCAAGCTCTTATTAAAGGAACTAGATCCGACATCCGGTTCTATCCGTGTAGCGGGATATAATTATAAAACGATCAAAAAGAAGAATATCCCAAAGGTCAGAAGAAAGATTGGAGTTGTATTCCAGAACTTCCGACTGTTAAAGGATCGTACTATCTATGAGAATGTCGCATTTGCACAGAGAGTTATACAGACTCCTGCAAGATATATCAGAAGACGGGTACCTGCTATGTTGACGCTGGTAGGACTTGCTGATAAGTACAAGTCATATCCAAAGGAGTTATCCGGTGGTGAACAGCAGAGAGTTGCCATGGCAAGAGCTTTGGTAAATAATCCTGAGATCATCCTTGCCGATGAGCCAACCGGTAACCTGGATCCGAAGAACTCAGAGGATATTATGGAGCTGCTGGACGATATCAATAAACGTGGAACGACAGTTGTTGTAGTTACACATAATAAGGATATCGTAAATGAGATGCGAAAGAGAGTAATCACACTGAAGAAGGGTGTGGTTATCAGCGATGAAAAACAAGGTGGTTATATAGATGAAGATTAGTACATTCTTTTATATCCTGAAACAGGGATTTACAAACATCAGAAGAAATATATTGTTCTCCCTTGCATCCATCGGTACAATTATTTCGTGTTTGTTTATATTTGGTATTGTATATGCAGTTGTTGTTAACTTCCAGTCCGGAATGCAGGATCTGGAGAACAACGTAACGATATCTATCTTTTTTGATGAAGATATTCCGGATGAAACGGTTCAGTTGATCGGAGAGCAGATCCGTGTTCTCGATTATGTGAACACAATGGATTTTATCAGTGCAGATGAAGCATTTGATAAATTCTGTGAGCAGAACTATGATGATCCGAAAGCAGCAAAAGCAGCTTTTGGTGATGACAATCCGTTAAAGAATTCTGCTTCTTATGAGGTAACATTGAAGGATGTATCCAAACAGGCTGAATTTGTAGCATTTGCAAAGGGACTGGACGGTGTAAGAAATGTCAGAAGCTCAGAGGTAACGGCTGATAGTATTTCGACATTATCATCACTGGTCGGTTATGCTTCCGTCGGTATCGTTGTGATACTGATGCTGGTATCTATCTTCCTGATCAGTAATACGATCACGATCGGTATTACCGTTCGTAAGGAAGAAATTGCGATCATGAAGCTGATCGGTGCAACAAACTTTTTTGTACGTGCACCGTTCATAATAGAAGGTATTATTATCGGAGCAGTCGGTTCTGTTATTCCGCTTTATCTGTTATATATTATGTATCAGAAGATTCTGGAATATGTGGCAGGACGATTTGCAGTTCTGACATCAGTATTTGCATTTGTAAGCAAAGAGGAACTGTTCCGTACAATGGTACCGGTAGGCTTAATACTTGGTATAGGTGTAGGTTTGTTTGGTAGTTTGATCACTACCAGAAAACATTTGAAGGTTTAAGGGAGGTTTTATTTTGAAGAAATTTCAGATTCCATTGATGAAGAAATTCAAAAAGACAGCAATTGTTGTTGTATGTGCGGTTGCACTTGCGGCAATACCGCCGGTTTCCAATGTTTCGGCAACTTCCATGCAGGAGGCACAGGACAGCAAGAATGAAGCTGAGGGAAATAAAAAAGATGCACAGAACGTGCTGGATGGTCTGCAGGAGAGACAGAATCAGTTGATCAGTGATGTTGAAGTACTTGATAAACAGGTTTCTGATATCCAGACAAAGATCACTGCAAAAGAGGAAGAAGAAGATCAGTTAAATACTGAGATCGACGATACAAAGGAAAAGCTTGCAGCAGCCCAGGTTGAGGAAGATAATCAGTATGCAGCAATGATGAAGCGTATTCAGTATCTTTATGAAAACGGAGAGGTAGAATACATAGACACACTGATGTCATCTGCTTCCTTTACAGATATGTTGAATAAATCAGAATATGTTGAGCAGATTTCAAGCTATGACCAGAAACAGTTAAATGCACTGATCCAGACCAGACAGGATATTCAGGATTACGAAGCAACACTGGAAAAAGACCTGAAAGAGGTTGAGAGTGTTAAGGCTGATCTTGAAACTGAAAAAGATAATCTGAATACAACAATTACAGAGAAGAATAATAAGATCGCAGAGTATTCCAAGGATATTGACGCTCAGACAGCTATGGTTGAACAGTATCAGAAAGAGATTGATGCAGCAGATGCAGAGATGGCAGCCATTCAGAAGCGACTGGATGAGCAGCGTGCAGCACAGCAGCAGAGTGGTGGCAGCAGCGGAAGCAGTGAGCCACAGTACTATACACCAAGCGGTGGTTCTTACATGTGGCCTGCTACACAGGGAAGCCGGATCAGTTCTTACTTCGGACCAAGATCTTCACCTACAGCAGGTGCAAGTTCGAACCATAAGGGAATTGATATTCCATGTCCAACCGGTAGTGATATTGTTGCATCAGCAGCAGGTACAGTTGTTGTATCACAGTACAGCTCATCTGCAGGATACTACATCATGATCGATCATGGAAATGGTGTATCGACAGTATATATGCATAATTCCCAGTTGGTTGTCAGTGTAGGACAGAGTGTTGAACAGGGACAGGTAATTGCCAAGGCAGGAAGTACCGGATACAGTACGGGTTCCCATTGCCATTTTGGAGTTATGATCAATGGATCTTATGTAAATCCACTGGATTACCTGTAAAAAGACAGAAAGCTGGGATTCATACAAGTATGATAACCAGTCAGAGTCGTAAGATTTTACAGAATTACACATAGGATAAAACAACAGACAGATCGGGTGAAAGCTGGATTTGTCTGTTGTCGTTTATAAAAGGAAATTTTCGGGAGATATTCAAAAAAGCTAACATGATATAAATGAATATGAATGATTATTTCTAAGAATATGAAAGGATGCAGAATGCGCGATGCGCATTGCAAAAGGTAAAATGAAGCATAATTTTAAGAAATGGATTCTTGGTGCGGCAGTTATAGCCGGATGTGCGGGAATGATGGGATGCTCCTTTACGAAGGACAATACAAAAAGCGGCGATCTGAATACGGATGCCGGAAAGCGGCATGATGATCTGGAATACAATGGTTCAGTTGTGGATGAAGATACACTGGAGAAACTAGCAAGTCTGGAAACGATCATTGATCAGTCGTATTATTTTGACACATCGGATGAGGATATGCAGAATGGTCTGTATGCCGGGCTGATCGAGGCATTGGATGATCCATATGCAAAATATTATACACCAGAGGAATTTGCAAAATTGCAGGAAGACAGTTCCGGAGAATATGCGGGTATCGGTGTTGTTGTGAGACAGGATGAAGATACCGGATATGCGATCGCGGTTAGCATTACAGAAGATTCCCCGGCATCAGAAGCTGATATTAAGCCGGATGATCTGATCTGTAAGATTGATGATTATGAGATCCAGGAATCTGATGATCTGGACTATCTGGTTACAAAGATCCGTGGAGAAGAAGGTACGGATGTCACTCTTGAGATCTACAGACCAAGCGAGCGGAAGTACCATACAGTAACCCTTACAAGAAGAAAACTGGAAAACAGTACCGTTTCTTATTTTATGGCAGATACAGATAAGAAGATCGGCTATGTCCGTGTAACACAGTTTGTCGCGAATACAGGTGATTTGTTCAGAAAAGCAGTAGAAGATCTGAAGTCACAGGGAATGACAGCACTGATGATCGATCTCCGTTCCGATCCGGGCGGAATGTTATCAACGGTTGTTGATATGTGCGATTATCTGCTTCCTGCCGGTAAGATCGTATATCAGGAAGATAAGAATGGAAATGTCTTGTCAACGTATGAGTCTACGGATGAAGAGCAGCTAGATCTACCGATGGTAGTGCTCGTAAACGGAGAAAGTGCAAGCGCATCCGAGATCATGACAGCGGCATTAAAAGAATATGGCGTAGCAACGATTGTTGGCGAGAACACATATGGCAAGGGAATCGTACAGTCGGTTATTCCGCTTTCTGATGGCTCAGCAATAAAGCTTACAACTGCCAAATATTTCACACCAAATGGAAATGATATTCACAAGAAGGGTGTAGCACCGGATATCGAAGTAGAACTTCCGGAGGATTATGTTTCCGATGATTTCCAGGGCGAGAAAGATACACAGTACCAGAAGGGGCTGGAAGTCCTGCGCGGGAACGTAAAATAGAGTAGGATTAGGTGTAGAAAATAGAGTAATTACATGGTATAATCAAAAATAACGTGTTAAGAAAAATAAAGGAGAAACTTTCATGAATAAGGAATTGATTATCGTACTGGACTTTGGTGGACAGTACAATCAGCTTATTGCACGAAGGGTCAGAGAATGTAATGTTTATGCAGAAGTACATCCGTACACTATGAGCATTGACGAGATCAAGAAGATGAACCCGAAAGGCATTATTTTCACCGGTGGACCGAATAGTGTATACAAAGCTGATTCACCAAGTTACAGCAAGGAAATTTTTGAACTGGGTATTCCAATCCTTGGAATCTGTTATGGTTCACAGTTGATGGCACATGTGCTCGGCGGCAAGGTAGCAACTGCTCCGGTCAGTGAATATGGCAGAACTGAGGTAACAGTGGATAAGAATTCCATTTTGTTTAAAGATGTAAATAAATCAACGATCTGCTGGATGAGTCATACCGACTATATCGCAGAAGCACCGGAAGGATTTGTATCAACTGCAACGACTCCAAACTGTCCATTTGCGGCAATGGAAAATGCAGAGAAGAATTTATATGCAACACAGTTCCATCCAGAGGTTATGCATACAGAAGAAGGAATGAAGATGCTTCGTGCATTTGTCATGGATGTATGTAAATGCTCCGGTGACTGGAAGATGGATTCTTTCGTTGAAGATACGATCAAGAGTCTGCGTGAGAAGATTGGAAATGGCAAGGTGCTCTGTGCATTATCCGGTGGTGTAGATTCGTCGGTTGCAGCCGTTCTGTTATCCAAGGCAGTTGGTAAGCAGCTTACCTGTGTATTTGTCGATCAGGGACTTCTTCGTAAGAACGAGGGTGATGAGGTCGAGGCAGTATTTGGTCCGGACGGTCCATATGATCTGAACTTCATCCGTGTAAATGCGCAGGATCGTTTCTACCAGAAACTCGCAGGAGTTGTTGAACCGGAAGCAAAACGTAAGATTATCGGTGAAGAATTTATCCGTGTATTTGAGGAGGAAGCAAAGAAGATCGGTGCTGTTGACTTCTTAGTACAGGGAACAATTTATCCTGACGTGATCGAATCCGGTCTTGGAAAATCTGCAACGATCAAAAGCCACCACAACGTAGGCGGACTTCCGGATTATGTTGATTTTAAAGAAATCGTTGAACCGCTTCGTCTCCTGTTCAAGGACGAGGTTCGTAAAGCTGGTCGTGAGCTTGGCATCCCAGAGTATCTGGTAAGCCGTCAGCCATTCCCAGGTCCGGGTCTTGGAATCCGTATCGTTGGGGAAGTAACTGCTGAGAAGGTTAAGATCGTTCAGGATGCTGACTATATCTACCGTGAGGAGATTGCAAAAGCAGGTCTTGATAAAGGACTTGGACAGTATTTTGCAGCTCTTACCAACATGCGTTCTGTTGGTGTTATGGGCGATGAACGTACCTATGACTATGCAGTTGCACTTCGGGCCGTATGCACCAGCGATTTCATGACTGCTGACTGCGCGGATATTCCGTTTGAAGTATTGCAGAGAGTAATGACAAGAATTATTAATGAAGTGAAGGGTGTCAATCGAGTAATGTATGATCTGACGAGTAAGCCACCTGGAACGATTGAGTTTGAGTAAGGAGTAGGGTCAAAAAAGTCCAGTATTTATGCGGTTTCCAAACAAATTTGTTTAAGTATTGGCAACGATTTGGCAACAGATTTTCCTTATTCAATGAATAAAATTACTTTATGAGCATAAGAAAACCTTACTGATTTTCAGATATGACAACTGAAAATTGGTAAGGTTTTTTCATGCTTATTTTTTCTTTTTACGTTTCGTTTGTTTCTTTTCTTCTTTTTCCATTTCTTTCAATCCAGCGAGAAGCATATCGCTGATTTCCTGTGAAGGAACCTTAGCCCAGATTTGGTGTGTATCCAGTTCCGGATATTTGTAACGCCAGTCATCATATTCCTCTTTGGTGCTTTCTCCGTTCTCCAGCTTCTTAGCTTCGGTGAGCCATGCACGGAGCATTTTATTCATGGAGGAATAGGTGGAATAGTCGGACTTATCCAGACGTAAGACTACTTCACCATCCATTTCGTCAATTTTCAGTCCATACATATCTTCCAATGCGAAAAAGGTGTGCATAAGACCGATGTAGGTATCTATATCCGGTACGGTAAGTGCATGGGTGCTGATATCAAAGATATCCGCCATTTCTTTTACGAGGTCATGCTTGGGTACTCTTGCTTCTGATTCATATTGTGCCATACGGACATCAGAAGTCTTGCCAAGAAAGCCGAGGACTTCTCCAAGCTGCTTTTGTGTCATGCCTTTTCTGTTACGGAAAAATCGAATTCGTTGTCCGATTGCCATAGTTATGCCTCCTGTCATGTTGTTGCCATTTATCTGCTAAGTAAAACAGAAATGTTTAAGTAGAGTATAACATGTGTTAATGAGGATAGCAAGAAAAACTTAAATAAAAATGTTTAAGATTTTTCTGCAAACCACTTGACTTAACGGAAAATGTTTAGTATCATACAAAACAAGAACTTAAACAAATTAAGTTAAGTTAAAATTAAATGACCGTCCGAGCAGATACCATCCGGAAAAATATGCGATGACCGAAAGTGAGCGTACGAAGGGATGGAAACACGACAAAGTACCACGCAAGGCAACTTGTCAGGAAGGTGTAAGGGAGAGCGGCAAACAAAATTTTGAAGAAAGGGGGGAAAGCACATGGAGAACAAGAACTTTATGACGGTGGACGAAGTGGCACAAGAGCTTAATGTTTCTAAGTCCTATGCCTACAAGGTTGTCAGAGAGCTGAATGCGGAAATGCAGAAGCTTGGTTATCTGACAGTTACCGGAAGAGTGAATACCAGCTTCTTTCGCAAGAAGTTATGTTACAGCGAATAGAGAGGAGATGATGTTATGGCTGTATATAAAGACGGTGACAAATGGCGTGTCATTTACCGCTATACCAATTATAAGGGCGAGCGGAAACAGACACAGAAACGTGGTTTTGCAACCAAAAGAGAAGCGCAGGCATGGGAGAGGGAGGTGATGTTAAAAAGTGAGTCCAAGCTGGATATGATTTTTGCCAGCTTCTTTGAGATTTACGAAGCTGACAAGAAAAAACGGGTAAAGGAAAACACATGGGAGTCCAAAAGCCATATTATCCGTACCAAGATACTTCCGTATTTCGGGGAGCGTAAGATTGCGGAGATTGAGCCGAAGGATGTGATTGCCTGGCAGAATGAGCTTCTTACCTATAGGGGAGAGAATGGGGAAGTGTATTCCCCGACTTACCTTAAAACCATTCACAGCCAGCTCAGTGCCATTTTTAATCACGCAGTAAGATATTATCATTTGCCTTCTAATCCGGCGCAGAGAGCCGGAACAATGGGAAGCGAGGAACACAAGGAAATGCTGTTCTGGACGAAAGAGGAATATCTGAAATTTGCGGATGTGATGATGGATAAGCCTGTTTCCTATTATGCGTTTGAAATGCTCTACTGGACGGGAATCCGGTGTGGGGAGTTGCTTGCCCTTACACCAAAGGACTTTAATTTCGAGCGTCAGGAGCTGACCATCAATAAGTCCTATCAGCGGTTAAACGGTAGGGATGTGATTACCACACCGAAAACCAAGAAAAGTAACCGGACAATCAAAATGCCGAAGTTTTTGTGTGAGGAAATGCAGGAGTATATCGGTATGCTGTATGAGATTGGGGAGGATGAAAGGCTGTTCCAGATTACAAAATCGTATCTGCATCATGAGATGGACAGAGGTGCGAAGCTTGCCGGAGTGAAGCGTATCCGTATTCACGATTTAAGGCACAGTGCAATCTCATTACTGATTGAGATGGGATTTTCCGCTCTTGCGATTGCAGAAAGGGTAGGACATGAGAGTATTGATATTACTTACCGGTACGCACATTTATTCCCTACCAAGCAGACGGAAATGGCAAATAAACTGGATGTGGAAAGAATGGAAGGAGACGAAGCATGGACAAGAACTTAGATTGTAAGGGAAGATGGAGAAACAAGACCGTAGCATTTCGGGTATCCGAGAAAGAAGCAAAGCTCATTGATACGCAAGTAGCATTATCGGGATTAACCAAGCAGGACTATATCGTAAGACGGTTGCAATGCCGGGATGTGGTGGTGCAGGGCAATCCGAGAGTGTATAAGGCACTACGCAATCAGATGGCAGATATTTATGAGGAATTGAAGCGTTTGGAGCATTGCAGTGAAGCGAATGACGAATTGCTTTACACCATACAACTGATAGCGGAAACTATGAACGGATTGAAGGGAGAATGTCCTCTGCTCGCTGAGAGCAGCTCGCATTTTCCTTCGGAAAACAAGGAGGACACAGAATGAGTGTAAAAGAAAAAGCGACTGCTCCGGTTTCATCTGTTGGCGCAGATGGGAAGCAGCCACTATGTAAAAATAACAAGGAAAGTATAGCAGATTTGCCCGATAAGGGCAATCTGCAAGCCACAAATAATCGTGGCTGCGGTACAGAAATTTCGACAGAGAAAAGAGATAGGATTGATGGATTAGAGACAGTATCCATGACCGAACTTTACGATACTGTTTATCCACCCAAGATACCGATTGTGGATGGACTGATTTATGCAGGTACTTATCTATTTGTGGGTGCACCAAAGGTAGGTAAATCCTTCTTTATGGCACAGCTCGGCTACCATGTAAGCATGGGGCTTGATTTGTGGGATTATCCGGTGCGGAAGGGCACGGTTTTGTATCTGGCATTAGAGGATGATTATGCAAGATTGCAGAAGCGTTTATCAAGGATGTTTGGTATGGAAAGCAGTGAAAATTTCTACTTTGCCACACAGTCCAAAACTCTAAATGAGGGATTGGAAGAACAGCTTAACCAGTTCGTAAAAGAGCATACAGATGCAAGACTGATTATCATTGATACCTTGCAGAAGGTAAGGGAAGTTGGTGGAGATAAATTCAGCTATGCCAGTGACTATGAGATTGTAACCAGGCTGAAAGCTTTTAGTGATGAACATGGTATCTGTCTGCTGGTGGTACACCACACAAGAAAGATGGAGTCCTCTGACAGTTTTGATATGATTTCCGGAACAAATGGATTGCTGGGAGCGGCAGACGGAGCATTTGTGATGCAGAAGGAAAAGAGAACGGATAACAAGGCTGTTTTAGAGGTGGCAGGGCGTGACCAGCAAGACCAACGGTTGCTCTTAGATTTTGATAGGGAGCAATGTGTGTGGAAGCTGACAAAGGCAGAAACTGAGCTTTGGAAAGAACCTGCTGATCCGGTTCTGGAAGCGATTGCAAAGGTGGTATCAGAGGAACAGCCGCAGTGGAGCGGAACTGCTTCGGAATTGTTACAGCTTTTGCCAGAGATGGATATGCAGCCAAATGTTCTGACAAGAAAGATGAACGTTGGTGCAGAGAGGTTATTTGTGGATTATGGAATTCGTTACGCAAGCGGTAGAGGGCATAGCGGACGGATGATAAAGCTGGAACTTATAAAAGAGTAAGCGTGACGATATGTGACGGTTGTGACGGTATTTTAGGTATCAGTTACGGTATAGAAAATATCGTCACCATCGTCACGACCGTCACGGAAGGTGATTGAAAGGATGGATTGATAGATTGAAAAATATACAGATTTCCGAGGAACTGTTCTTCGCACTTTTGAAATATCACTTGGTGGAAATAGATGATGCTTTACCAGAGATTAAGAAAGGACTGGAGGACAAACTGGAAGCTATGGTAAGGCGGGATTTATATACAAAATATAGGACTGCACCAACCGAGGAAGAACGGGAAAAGGCACGGCAGGAGTATCTGGATAAGGTAGGAATGCATCGGGATTTCCGATGGTAAATTTTCCTTTTGGTGTATATGACGGGAGCGTGTCACGCTCCTGTAAATACGGTTAAGGAGAATGTAGTGTGAGGGAACAAATGGCAGGAGCCGGACTTCTCTTACAAGCCCTCGGCGTTTGAGAGCGAAATACACCCATCGCACAAATCTAACGATTTGTACTCTGTGTATTTCGCCCTTGCAGGGGGCAAAGGTCAGCATAGCTGCCCTTACAAATGCCGTCGCATTTGTGTCCATGCCGGATACGGCAATGGGTTCGTAAACGGATGCCTAAGCATCCACTCACGATAGCAAAAACCGCTATCATTTTTCAAGGAAAGGGGGCAATGCCTATTGTAAGAAATTCATTTATACAGATGTCAAAATTGCCAAATGTAAAAGGCAGAATCAGTTATATATCGAGCAAAGCAAGACAGGAAAATTTGTACGCAGTTTATGAAACAACTGACCGTAAATTTTGGACGGAACTTGCCAAGTGCAATCAGGAGGAATTTATGAAAAGCGGAACGGAAGGAACCTGTATTGAAGCGAGGGAGCTTATCATTGCACTGCCGGAAAGCTTTGTGGATTATGAGCCGGACAAGATGCTGAAACTTTTTACTGAACACTTCAAGCAAAGTTATGGCGTGGAGTGTATCGCTGCCCTGCACCACAACAAAAGCAAGACCAACTATCATATCCATCTTATCTTTTCGGAGCGAAAGCTGCTTGATGAACCTGTGGAGAAGATTGCCACAAGAAATATGTTTTATGATGAAAACGGAAAGCATGTACGAACAAAAAAAGAGATACTGGATGAAGCCGGACAGCTTCGTAAAGGCTGTAAAATCATTCCCAAGGGCGAGGTATATGAGCGTACTTTTTTTACTATCAAGGACAGCAGGTTTAAGAGCGACAGATTCCTTGATGAAGTGAAACGCTCCTACACTGACCTTATCAATATTTATGTAAAAGATGATAAGCAAAAGCTCAGGGTTTTTGACAGAAACGGTGTGTATCTGCCTACGAAAAAGATTGGTAAGAACAACCCCAAAGCGGAGCAGATACGCACGGATAATCAGTACCGTACCATGTGGAATCAGACTGTGGATAGAGCGTTGATTAGTGGTGTGCCGGAGGAGCAGATTTTGGAAGTGAAGCAGAGCGAAATCGGACAGAAAGTAAAGGCTTCCATTCAGAAGTCAGGGAGAAATCCGGCACTGTTCAAAAGCCTGATTATGATGGCGATATATGCCTTGGAGCTTTTGATTAGTAAGGTATTTAAAATGACTTTGGAAAAGGCTGATAAGGTGACCAATGTGTTTGTTAAGGCAGAACCAGAGCAGACGAAGGTTCAGGCAGTCAATGAGCCTGTGATGGCGAAAAGTGAACCGATACCGGAAATGCCGAAGAAGTCCAAACTTGCTTCCAAGTTTCTGAGACTTGCAGACATTTATAGCAAGTTGGAGAAGCAGAATGCAGCCATCTATCAAAGGGAGCAACAACTTGCAAGTGTTGAGAAGGAGATTGCCGGAACAAAGGGTATTTTCAAAGGAAAACAGCGCAACAAGCTTCAGGAACAGGCAGAGCAGTTAAGAGCGCAGATAGCCAGCATGAAGCAGTATTTATCAAGTATTGTGCAGGGTTATGGTTATAAAAATGTAAAGGAGTTCTTGGCTGAATACAGAGCTTCTAAAGCAGAGTACAATGATTATCAGTCGGCAGTTGCAAGGTGGGAGCAGCAGACCGGAAATAAGGCAGAGTCGGACAGCTTTAGGGCAAGGTTACAGCAGAAGCAAATGGAAGTAAAGGAGCGAGAAGATAACAGACAGAGCCACCATTACAGGAATGACAGAGGTGGCAGATAGGAGCAGATTATGGAGAAGCATATCATTGGAGAAAACGGAATAGGGTACACACTTGGGGCACACGGATTATATTATCCGGATTTAGAATTGCCGGAGGGTACGCACTATGAGATTGGCAGATATGGACGGATACGGTGGGAGTATTTGAAAAACCACCGCAGAGGGGAATATATCAGGCTTCTTATGGACGGAAAATTAAATGAGTACCTACATGAAGTAGATGAGGAATGCCATGAGAGAATTGAGCTTCTTGTGGAGGAGATGAAAGCTGGTGCAGGGATTACAGAAGAATTAAAGGCGAGCAATCAGATGAAGTGGGTAGGACTTATGAATAATGTGCGGAGTGCGGCGGAGGAGATTGTGATAAGAGAACTGATATATGTGTGAGAAAGGTGCGGAGCGAAAATGCTCCGCATTTTTTAAATCCTAATGCGGAATAACTGATGTCATGATATAATCAAAGCAATAGACTGAAAAGGTTGAGTCAATGTAAAATTTATTGATAATTTTTAAAACTGTCTCATTGCATAGAAGTGTTTATATGTTTATTCTTAAAGGAGGAGGTGGCAGATATGGCTAATGAAAATAAAAAGGATTTTAATGCTATGTTGCATGATAGCAAAGATATGCCAAAGTTTCAGATTATTACAGACAAAAAAAGTATTGAGAAATATGGTGGAAATAAAATGTACTTTGCTCCACCGATTGACTATGACAAGGTAATGAAACAAATTCCTTGTGGCAGAGTAATTACTGTTGGCAAAATACGGGAGCATTTTGCAAAACTAAATGGTGCAGATTTTACAGAGCCCATTACAGCAGGTATTTTTGTTTCCATTGCTGCGTGGGCAAGCTACCAACGCTCCAATGATGAAACACCATATTGGAGAACATTAAAAGCAAATGGCGAGCTAAATGAAAAATATCCCGGTGGTGTAGAAGCACAGAAAGAGAAGCTGGAAGCTGAAGGACACACAATTCTTCAAAAAGGACGTAAAAACATCAAGTATTTTGTAAAGGACTATGAAAGTGTTCTTGAAGACTTGGAGTAAACAAAACTGGAATAAGCGGAGGTGGTGTTTGTGGTAAGTAAGTTGAAATACGGCAATACAAATACATTTTTTATTCATGGAATAAGCGGTAATTTGCTTATCGATACTGACTATGCAGGAACATTGCCTGCATTTTATAGGGCGATTAAAGAGCACAACATAAAAATCAGTGATATTACTTATGTCTTAGCAACACATTACCATCCTGATCATATTGGTCTTATAAGCGAACTTATGGAATTGGGTGTAAAACTTCTGCTGATTGATACACAAGTCGAATATATTCATTTCTCTGATGAAATATTTAGTAGGGATGCACGGATGAAATATGTGCCAATAAACAAAGAAGATGCTGTTTTGGTTAAATGTAAAGAAAGCAGAGTATTTCTTCACAGCATAGGAATTGAAGGTGAAATTTTATCTACGCCAAGTCATAGTAAAGATAGTATTTCTCTCATTTTGGATGATGGTTCTTGTTTTGTTGGCGATTTGGAGCCTATAGATTATCTTGACGCTTATGATAACAATGTAGAGCTTAAAGAAGATTGGAAAATTGTCATGAGTCGTAATCCTAAAGTTATTTTTTATGCACGCGCAAATGAAAGAGTAGTATTGTAATCGGCAAATTCTATATTTATTTGTAAGTATAAAACGATGTCTTGATGCGATAAGCTGATAGTGAAAATCGCACCATTGGTGCGAGAAATGGAAATGGTGAGGTATATGGAAAAGAATGAAATTGTGGGATATGAGCCTTTGGTGGATGATTTAAAGCATTTAATACAGGAAAAACAGTATCATGTGTTAAAAACGATTAATTCTGAAACTATAAATTTATATTGGAAAATCGGTGAAGAGATTTATAGACAACAGCAGGAAAACGGCTGGGGAAAATCAATTGTACAAGTCTTATCAAAAGAATTGCAAAAAGAATTTCCCGGAGCTAAAGGATATTCAGCAGCAAATTTATGGAGAATGCGAAATTTCTATTTGACATATTGTGAATCTGAAAAACTCGCACCAATGGTGCGAGAAATTAGCTGGAGCAATAATATTGTCATTATGGAAAAATGTAAAGATGATTTGCAACGAGAATTTTATATTCAAATGGCAAAACGCTATGGCTGGACAAAGCGTGTGCTGACAAATTTTGTAGAAGCACAAACATATGAAAAATATTTATTAAATCAGACCAATTTTGACGTGACACTTCCGGCAGAACGCAGAGTACAGGCAAAATTAGCAGTTAAGGATGAATACACATTTGATTTTGCAGAGTTATCACCGGAATATTCAGAGCATGAATTGGAAATGCAGTTGGTTAATAATATTAGAGCATTTCTTATAGAAATGGGTGGGGATTTTACTTTCATAGGTAATCAGTATCACTTAGTAGTGGGAAGCAGAGATTTGTATATTGATTTATTGCTTTTTCATCGCAGACTTAGAAGTTTAGTTGCAATAGAATTGAAAATAGGCGAGTTTGAAGCGGAATATGCTGGAAAAATGCAGATGTATTTAACCGCATTGGATGAGCAGATAAAATTACCCGACGAGAATCCGTCTATTGGTATTATTATTTGTAAGAGCAAAGACAAAACATTTGTAGAGTATGCTTTGAAACAAACGAATGCCCCGATTGGTGTTGCTACCTATCAGTTGCGAAATACAGTACCAGAAGATATGAAAGCAATGCTGCCGGATCCGGATGAGATTGCGAAACGGTTGAAAATATTTGAGGAAAAATAGTCAGTATGATTATCAGCATAGATATGTAATCAAGAGAGCGGGTGAAGTAATGAATTTGTATAGAATTATCAGTTTGGAAACATTTATAGATTTGTTACATAATAAGAGAGAACGCTATGTACGTCCGGCAACATGGGACGATAATTACGAAGGATATTTGTTTAGAAGAATTGAAAATCCCGAGGATAGACGAAAAATAATAGAGGATATGTATTATAATGTTTGTCCAAGAAATTACGAAGCGACGATAAACAATCTGCTTAAATTGGAGCATGGTAAATATTTCGTATATGGACAATGCTGGTCAACTTTGTCTGATAATGATGCTTTATGGAGAATATATTCATATAATCACCATGCAATTCAAATTAAAACCACTGATGTCAGAATAAAGAATTTGTTAAAAACGGAATCAGATATTTTATATGAAATCAGAAAAGTAAAATATGATGTTGAACCAGAAGACAATCTGATGCATGAGCAAGTGATGCAGTTGAAAGAAACGAAGACAATATATGAACCGTTTTTTCATAAGAGAAAAGCATTTAAACATGAAGCAGAAGTAAGGGTATTGGTTGATGATGCACGTTGGTATCAAGTAGTGAGAATGAGTAGCATGGGAGCTAATTGGAGAATTAATAAAAAAATGCAAGAAAATCCAGAAGATGTAGATAGACTTAATGAAGTAGAAAAGAGATTAACGGAATATATGGGACATTGGATAGAAAAAGAACTTCCTGTAAATTTTTGCCAATCAATAACATGTCTCAATAAATACATATCAGGAGTTAAGGTTCATCCAATGGCTGAAGAATGGTATGTAGAACTTATAAAGGGATTATGTGAAGAACATAATATAAAATTTGAAGGGCAATCAAATTTATATGGCAAGACAGAAAATGGAATGTAGGAAAAATATTTTTGTTCAAAAGTTCTTTGCAAATACCTGGAATCTTAGTATAATATCCTCATGGCAACACTTTGGCAACAGAAAATCAGTAAGCCAAAATAAAATGTGTAAATGGAGTAAAATATCGGCAGATTATAAATAAAGCTTAAATAAAACAGTTTAAGATAAATTTGCAACTTGCCGAGTTTGAATAGTACAAGATTGTACGGATTATTTTATATGGCAGGTAATTCATAGGATTGTCTATCATTTCTGAATTATTTATATTTGCCTAATTATTTATAAAATTGTTGCCCCCAAATATGTCAATATTGATTTAGATAAAATATAAATAGATTATTGGATTGTACATCCTGTCATAGGAGGAGATATTAATGGAGGGTTTTAATTTTGAAGAAATAGAGCACAGGCGAATTGAGGTTGAAAAAGAAAAAAAGGAGAAATTGTATGAAGGTTTGCCTGATTTCGTCATACAAAAAATTGAAAATGGAAATTTTTCTAAACAGCAAATTCAATATATAAAGAAAATTCCGTGGTTAAATGATTCATATCCTGAAATTGATATTTCTTTTGCGCAAAAAATATTAGAAGAATCACATTATGGAATGCAAGATGTGAAACGACAAATGATGAGATATATTGCGTGCCAAAAGCACCTAGGGCGGGCATATGGGGATGTTTTATTATTAACAGGCCCTCCGGGTGTAGGGAAAACATCAATTGCTAAGGCGGTAGCTAAAGCTATGAATCGACCATTTATAAAAATTCCGCTAGCTGGTATAAGTGATGCCGGACCACTAAGAGGATATGATAGTAATTATAAAGACCCAAAACCAGGATTAATTGTTGAGGGCATTATAGAGGCAGGGTCTTTATGCCCGCTCATTTTGCTTGATGAAATAGATAAAATGGGGGGATCAGATTCACATGGTTATCCAGAGCACGTGTTGTTGCATGTTTTGGATAGTGATAGAAGTGAGTTTATTGATGATTTGATTCAAATTCCTATAGATTTATCCAATATTGTTTTTTTGGCAACGGCAAATTCAATAACACCTATTTCTTCAATTTTATTGAACCGGCTTGATATTATTCACTTAGCAGGTTATACGAAGGAAGAAAAGGTCAAAATTTTGACAAATTATATTGTACCTGACTTGTCTAAAAAGCTTGCTGTGGAAGATTTTAATTTAGAATTATGTGACGACTTGATAGAGTACTTGATTACGGCTCATTCACTTGAGCCAGGAGTAAGGTCACTGGAAAGAAGTATAAAAGTATTATTTGAATCAATAATTATGGAAAAGTATACAAATGGAAATTTTGTTTCCAAAATCACTGTCACAGAGTATAAAAGGATTATGAAGGTTGAAAATGCAAGCAAAAACAAGTATAGTGTAAAAAGGCGTCAAAGCACACAAAAAGAACCATATAATTATTAGGAGAAAAATGTATGATAAATTTGGAAAATATTAACATGTGGAGTATAGTAGTTCAATTGATAGCTGCGATAGGCACAATAGGATCTGTATTATGGGCAATTCATGTTTATCATAAAGAAAATGACAATAGAAATTTGCTAGATATAAAAGACAATATTTTAAAGATTCCAGCTATTTGTTCTGATATTAATATTTTACTATCTGAACCGTTTTTTGCTGCGCTAGGAAATAGTATAGCAGATGAACTTAAAAAATTGCACGAAAAAGGACAATCACTTGAAAGTTTTTCAAATTTTTTGCTTAGTGATGAAAAATCACATAATTATAAAGCACAAGCAATATATTCTGGTTTAAAACGCTGTGATGAAGTAAATCAGATTAAGGAAATGCTTAAAATGCTTCAGGATGCAGAACGTTCAATAATTTTGCGTTTTCCTGGTTTAGGACAGGCAATAAGAAAGTTATCATTTTATATTAATAGAGCTGCAACTAGAACAGTTTCTTCTCATATTCTTAATAAAAGTATTGCGGCAACGCTTGATGATGGTGTTGAAAATGAATCCTTTAGAAGTGCAGTATCAAATGCAGCGGCAACTGGATCTACGGAATTATATTTTAAAGAATTGGCTATTTATATTACGAGTGTTATAAAATCGTCGTTAAAGCAGGGGGTTTTGGGACAAAGAACAATAGATTTGTCATTAATAATGATAGAGAATACATGTTCTGCTTTTGGCGAAATAGAAATAAATAAATTGAAAAAATTCTGTAAAAAAGATTCTCATTTAATGAAAAAGAAAAATGAAGATATGAAAAAACATGCTGTTGAAGACGCAATGATTATATTGAAGAATTATAAACGATATTACAAAGAAGAACAATGGGATAAAATGATTGAATGTAAAGGAAGAATTATTGAAAATATGGAAAGCAATGATGATTGACGATTTGAAAAACAAAGAAAATTGCATTTCAAGTATAATTTGTGGCAACATTTTGGCAACAGAAAATCAGTAAGCCAGAATAAAATGTGTAAATGAAGTAAAATATCGGCAGATTTCAAATAAAACTTAAACAGAATAGTTTAAGACAAAGCAATGATTTGCCGAGTTTGAATAATGAAAAAAATTTGAGAACTCGCATAAACAGTGCGTTCGAGGGGTATCAAGGTTCTATTTGATAACAAAATGATA